>Ga0172365_10000469_pt1 | contig 26698 bp, 17 predicted proteins | sample LakKivSesite48cm_FD_114535 | JGI IMG/M metagenome (GOLD analysis project Ga0172365, IMG submission 114535) | Sediment microbial communities from Lake Kivu, Rwanda - Sediment site 48cm | ecosystem: Environmental > Aquatic > Freshwater > Lake > Sediment | place: Rwanda: Western Province, Lake...
AACTATAGGCTTGACAAAGCAGCGGAAGATGCGACGACTGTAAGCGAGATCGTGGAAATGTATCAGAAGCAGTTAAAGAAGATTAGCGAAAGCTAGCGTTAACAAAAATAGTGTTACTTTTTCTAACATGAAGGTTTCAGAACGCATTGGGTCTTCAATCATATAGTTCTCTCAGCCAGGTTCCTTCCGACCGATGTTTGCCCTTGTGCTTCACAAGAGTTGCAGTTTCGAAGTTTTCAAACAGCCCCACCTGAAGCGTTTAGAACAACCGTTTAACCCATCGGATATTGTCGAAATCCTTGTCGTTCGAGTATATCTCTTTCATTTTCAGTCGTTTCATTTGTGCAGCGATCACAATGTCATCCCACATGGACCATGAAAGTTTCAACGCGGATTGCACACTTCTAGCTTCTTCGAAATCAAGCACGGTTGTCTCAACCTTATCTAGAGAGGTTAGACGCTTCAAGAATGATAAAAAGATAGGTATGGCCTCATGCTTTTTCTTCCACTTAAGGTAACTGCATACCTGCGTGATGATCAGAGTAGAGGTTGCGCATTTTTCGCCATCTTGTATATTTTCAAGTATTTTTTTGGCTTTTTGTCCATGAACAGGGTCAGCGGCTAAGTGGTAAACGAAAATATTTGAGTCCACGAAAGGCACTAGTTCTTCCTGCCTGGTGCCTCTTCAATCTCGTCTATTTCGATTTTGCCGAGCTGGACTATACCCCAAGTCTCGTTTACTGAGGCTCCTTTCGGCTTCATGATTATCGCGTCGCCTGAAACATCAATGGTTAGCGAGTCGCCTTCCTTAAGACCCAGCAACCGCCTCAATTTAAGGGGAAGAGTTATCCTGCCTTTGTTCCCAATTCTTGTTTCCACTTTCTATACCCACCTACTAGTGGGAAAGAACCTTTATAAAAACTTTCCCATTCATCCAATGTTACATGTTAAATTATTGTTAGTGTGGCTGCCTAGGGTGGCAAGGGTTAATTCAATGATTGAAGCTGATGTCTGGTTTGAGCCCGTAGTAGTTATTGAATGCATGCATGCATGGGCGATTATCCTTTAGTATATGTCTCCCCTGAGGGAGTCGCCGATGTGGATGTTGGTGAGGTTCTCACTGTAATTGTCGGCGTTTCCTCGCTCGTTAACAAAGATCTTTACGGATTTGACATCAAGTTCAAATGGAACACAGATGCTCTTGAATACGTAGGCCATGAAGTGAAGGTGCCTGTAGAAGCATACCTTGAAGGTGTCCTACATGACCCCGTTATAGAAGTAAAGAACGAGGTAGATGCGTCAGCCGGCACCTTCTGGGTTGCATATGCATCCTTATCGCCTGCCGAACCATTTAACCATGATGGTGTTTTCTTCGCAATTACCTTCGTTCTGCACAAAGAATGCGAGGATCCGTTTGCTCTGGAATACGCAATTCTTGTGAGCTACAATTGTGAGACAATACCGGTGAATGGTTGTCAAAGCGCTGAAACCTCAACTTCACCTCCGAATTCAGAAGAAGTTAATGAGCTTCGGAAGTTGAGGGCTAAAGAGTGGCTGGAATGGTGGATCACTGTAACTTTCCATTTGACGAAGCCGGGGCCATGACGTAGCGACTCAAATTTAAAATTTGTGGAACCCTATTCCAACGCGTTAACTACGACGCAACTGTTCTTATTGGAGTTACAACATTTTTATTAAAAACGGCGATAAAATGTTGCTTCAAATACGCGCGCCCAGTTCAAAGAAACTATATATTTTCGTTTTATATTATGCTTCTACCGGAAAAGGATAAAGAAAAATGATGTTAAAAAAGACATCAGTGTTTTGGACGTCGTTTTCCTTGTTGACAACAATTACGTCAGTGTTACACTTACCTACTGCAACTTCAACAACAAAAAAAGAACAAACTTTGAGTATGGGCCGACCTACGTCACGTATTTAAAAGGAAAAAAGGAATACAATGAAGAAATTATTTTTTGGAACGATGTTGGCGATGCTCGTGTGCGTGTTTTTGACTTCCAATGGTCCATCATCCGTGCCAATGCCTCCTCAACCAGTGACAACAGTTTTTGTCTGTCCAGCAAACATAACGGACCCAATGATGACTCCGCCGAAGAAATTCACTATCGAGGTAAAAATATGGAATGTTACCAACTTGTACGGAATAGACTTCCAGATAAGTTGGAATACTTCCATCTTGAACTACAGCAGTCATACGATTAAGATTCCGGTAGAAAAGTATCCAGATGGGGTTCTCCATGAGCCAGCTTTGTTGATCAAGAATGAGGTAGACAAGACTGCAGGAACATACTGGCTTTCTTACTCTTCGATGTATCCGGCAGAAGCATTTAACGGCAGCGGAACAATTTTCAACATGACCTTCGGAGTGATTGGTATAGGATATTGTTCCTTGGATATTTATAGCAGTGATCTAGCTGACAGGGATGGAAGACCGATCGAGCATAAAACTGAAGATGGATACTTCGATAACACTTACTACGATGTGGCAATCATCGATGTGAAGTCCTCAACTGCTTATGCGTCTCCAGGACAGACGATTAACATCTTCGTTACTGTCAAGAACAATGGGACGGTAAGAGATGAGGCCTTCGATGTATCCACTTACTGGGGCCAATTCTTGATCGAAACAAAACCTGTCATAAAATTGTCTGCAGGCACTGTAGAAACGTTAAACATTACTTGGTATATACCACCTGAACTCGATGGTTTAGAGATGATTTGGGCGAACGCCACCATCGTGGGAAAGGATGCTAACCCAAAAAACAACAGGTTCGAGGACGGAATGCTTAGGATAGCTGTTGGCGTTCATGATGTAGCCATTATAGCTGTTACCTTTCCCAAGAATGCGATAGGACAAGGACAAAGCATGAACTTCAGTGTTACTATAAGAAATGAAGGCACCTTCCCTGAAACGGTCAACATAACGGTGTATCTAGATGGCATAATAATCGGAGCAAAAGCAACACCTATTCCACCTGAAACAGACGATAGAATAGATCTTAATGCGAAAATACCCTTCGAACCGGATATCGACCTTTACGTCAACTACACAATAACAGCTAAAGCCACTCCAGTCCCAGGAGAGACAGACACAATAGACAACACCTTTATCAATGGAAAAATAACGATAACCATTCCTGGAGATGTTGATGGAGACAAAGACGTGGACTTGTACGATGTGGTCAAGATATGCTCGGTCTATGGCTCGAAGAAAGGAGACCCAGGATACCAAGCAAACTACGACGTTAACTGCGATGACAAGATAGACCTGTACGACGCTGTGATAGCATGCTCAAACTACGGAAAATTCCTCTAACACAATAACATAAACCAATTACCATTGAAGACTCCTCCGAAAACGATAATAGTTTCTAAGGCGTATGGTATTTTGGGAGAAAGGGTGAAGAGAGTAGCCGCAATTCTGATTATGACTTTGCTATTTTTCTTTTTACCTCCTACAGCTGTGGCTGGCAGCTACACTAACGTTACGGTTTCAGAAGCAAAGGCTATGATTGACTCTAAGCCTTCTTTGGTGGTCTTGGATGTCAGGGCTCAGAGTGAATACGATTCTGGACACATTGGAAACGCAAAGCTTATTCCAGTCGGTGAGTTGGGAGGAAGGCTGGATGAGCTAAACAAAACCGACGAAATCTTGGTGTATTGTAAGTCAGGTGGAAGGAGTAGTACCGCAAGCCAACTTCTTGCAGACAATGGCTTTTTGTACGTTTACAACATGCTTGGAGGAATAACAGCCTGGAAAAATGAGGGATACTATGTATATGTCAAATACTCTTCAATCCAAGAAGCCATAAACAATGCGAATGAAGGAGACGCGATATTTGTTTCTTCGGGAACATACGTTGAAAATGTGATTGTAAACAAGACTGTGTCGCTTATTGGAGAGGGTCAAGAGACGACCGTTATTGATGGTGGTGGAGTGAGCTCAGTCATAAAAATCAAGGCTAACAACGTTGTCGTCGAAGGCTTTAATATAAGAAACAGTGGCGCGTGGGAGTCGGGCGTCGAGATCAACGGATATAATTATACGACGATCCGTGACAACAGCATTATTGGAAACCAGGTGGGTATACTTATTCGTAATTCTTTCTATGTCAACGTTATCGAAAACACTGTGACACATAGCTTGTATTCTGTAGCGTTAGATTCTGGCTCATCAAATAACAATCTCACAGGTAACAATATAAGGAACAGCACATTTGGCATCGATGTCGAAACCGATAGCAACAGCTTTTATGGAAACGATATAAGAGACAACTTTTACGGGATCTCCATTGGCGCCCTCAGAAATTCATTCCAGGTTGTTGACATAAACAACAACAACGTTCCAGGAAACCCGGTATACCCAAACCCTTGTGGCAATGCAGCATTCAGGCATGCCCTATGGCACACTATTGATAGGCAGTACATTATCAATAGCATATGGAAGGAATCTTGGCTTCCAATGTACACGCCCATGCCACCATCAATATCCCAATACATTCACACGGACATTGCTCCTGGAGGATCTTTAGAAAACCTTATGCATCCGTATAATCTTACCGAGGCAGAAAGAATCCTCGACACAGCTGGTTTCATTGACACTGATGGTGACGGTTGGAGAAACTTCCCACAAGCTATAGGGGGAGATGGAAAGGATATCGTGCTTAAATATTTCATAAGGAAGGATTATTTGGGGAAGGATCCCTCGCCTCGAATGGATATGGGGCTGTGGCACGCTGCTCAGATTGAGGCTATAGGCATTATAGTTAACGTAACATTGCTGGTGCAGAGTGAAGTACTAGAAATGATGATGAAGAAAGGCTTCCACCTATACACGGGAGGATGGACATTCCTTGGCTGGGACATTGCGTGCCTACTTCTTTATCATAGCAAATACTATAGTCCCCCATTAAAATCCCCCATTGGGTATAATTATGATGGTGTGAACTCAACAGAGTATGACTATTGGGTAGACAAGTGTATGGAGGCAAAAAATGTTGATGATGTCAAATACGCAGCTATAAAGGCTCAAGAAACATTCAACAACCCAGAGTGTGTGGGAGCTATCCCATTGATCTGGCATTGGGACCCGCCTATTGAAGTAGTCAATAATACAATTTCTGACAATAATTTAGCAAACAACTTGTACAGTATTAATCTGGTTTCCTCGTCTCAAAACCTAATATACCATAATAACTTTATTAATAACTCACGCCAACTGTACAGCAATTCTTCGATAAATGCTTGGCACAGTGGCTATCCTACGAGCGGGAACTACTGGAGCGACTACGTAGGCATTGACGACTTCCGGGGACCTAATCAGGATCAACTTGGCAGCGACGGAATAGGTGACACTTCATACATAATTGACGCAAACAATACAGATCACTATCCGCTTATGAAGCCCTACGGAGGCCCAAACGACATCGGAATACCATCTATACAATCTTTAAAGAACACCGTTGGTCAAGGCTACAACCTCTTCGTCACGGTGAAACTTATAAACTATGGAATCGGCGATGAAACCTTTGACCTAATTGTCTACGCTAATACCACATCTATTGCATCGCAGACCATCACCCTGAGAAGTCGAAACTCCACAACCATCGCCTTCACTTGGAATACTACGGGCTTTGATAAGGGCAACTACACAATAAGCGTATACGCCACTCCAGTCACGGGAGAAACAGAAACAGAGGATAATACTTTTGTTAACGGAGAAGTATGCGTTACCATCCCTGGAGATGTTGATGGAGACAAAGACGTTGACTTGTACGACGTAGTGAAGATATGCTCAGCTTATGGCTCGAAGAAAGGAGACCCAGAATACGTTGCTAACTGTGACGTTAACGGTGATGACAAGATAGATCTTTATGATGTTGTCATAGCCTGCGCTCGTTATGGAGAAAAGGTGTAGAATACTAGAAAAATACCAGTAGGATCAAAACTTTGATTAATAGTAGAAGCTTTGAAAAGCACTGCTCCCCCTTCTTCTTTTTCAAAACGTCCACAAAAGAGTATAATCGTTATTCTTAATGAATTATTAAACATATGGACTATTCAAGATGATCATTGCGGTGGAAATTCTTTTACGGCAGGGTTCAGTGAAGGGAGTTTCATGTGTCAAGCATCAAACTGACTGAGTTGTCTACTAGCGCGATTATGATGTTTTTCACTTTACCAAGGCTTAAATCTAACATTGATAATTGGGGTAATGCGGAGGTGGGGAAATGTCGAAGAAACTTTCAATTATTGCAGCAGTTTCGTTGATAACACTTTTTGTTCTGCCAGTCAGCCAGATAGCCATAAGTTGTGCCGCGAACTCTGAAAGTGAAGTGTCGGAGGCTTATCCTTCGGTTTTCATACGCTCGGAAGGCTTTGCTGATGCAGATGTTGGCGAAACTTTCACAGTTGTTGTTGGTGTTTCCGAGCTTGTTGACAATCTTTATGGATTTAACATTTACTTCAGATGGAATTCCGACTCCCTCAAATATGTAGGTCATGATGTAAAAGTACCTGTAGAAACATGCTCAGATGGTGTTTTACATCAGCCTGTTCTTGCGATCAAGGATGAGATTGAAGAGTCAACTGGCACTTATTGGCTTGCTTATGCTTCTTTGTCGCCTGCCGAACCTTTCAACGGCAACGGTGTTTTTTTCACAATGACTTTTGAAGTCGTCGAATTGGTCGATGATCCGTTTACTTTGGAAGATGTGACGCTTGTGAGCTACGATGGTAAGGTGATACCTGTCGATGGTTATCAAAACTCTGGGACCTTAACTTCAGGAGTTCCGGGCCTTCATGATGTCAACGAGTTGTGGGCGAAGAAGTGGCTGGAATGGTGGATAACAATAACCTTGAGAAGAGGATAACACTACGAATTTCGGGGCTTGATGCGCTAGTATAACCTAATTTCCTCCCATTTTTCTCTTTTAACTCGGTTAAACGTTCGTTGTGCTTCATGCAGACTTCCAAGGGCCATTTTTAAGAGGAGTTTCAGCAGGGCAATCTAGAGCGTCCCGATTGCAGTTAGAATTAAAAAATGGAAAAAATTTTGATCTAGTATTTACGGATCTGTTTTTCTATAGTTTGCGCATGCCATAACGATGTCGTTTATGGTGATTTTTCCGTTTCCATCTGAGTCGCAAAAGCGGACTAGTTTGTCCCATTTTGGATGGGTTTGGTTTGCGCCATAATATGCAGCTATTGTAACTATGTCGTATATGTCAACGATTCCATCGTGGTTAACATCTCCTGGAATCACAACCCAAACTGTGCTGTACGTCAACGAGTTGTCTGCCGTGTTGGTTTCGTTTGGCACAGCGCTGACCTCCGCAATTATCCTATAGCTTCCTTTTGGAATGTCAGTTGTGTTCCATGTGAAATTTAATGTCGATGAAGCTCCAGCAACCAGAGAAACTGTTTTCTTTGCGATCAGGGTTTCATTGGCGTAGACTGAGATTGTGAAGTTTTCTTTAAATCCTGCCCTTACAAACCCTTGATTCTGAACGGTTACGTTTATGAGGACGGAACTTCCGTCTTCAACGATGGATTTGAAAGGTTTAATGTTTAATACGGCAACATTGCGGCCGAATGGAGCCATAAGCGGATACCTGTCGGTATTGTCAACATTAATGACGTATGGTGCATCGCCTACTCCATCATTACCAGTAACATTTTGATAAGGTCCACTATACAAGTCTGTTCCATTATAGTCGCTCCAGTAGTTTCCGCCTGAAGGATAACCGTCATCCCAAGTGCTTACGTAGCCAATGGTCCCAGCATGGACCTGAATTGTGTTGTCGACGAAGTTGTTGTGGTAGATGGTGTTGTCTGGTGAAACAAGCAGGTACATGCCGTACAAATTGTTTACTAATGTGTTTTCGTAAATGGTGTTTCTGCCCCCCTCTAAAGTGATCCCCCCAGGAGGGATCGACAACTCGTGGGCGTTGTTTGCCACCAAATTTCCACGGATGATATTGTCGTAGCCCACGACTCGAATGCCAGCCCAGGTGTTGTTCGCCACGATGTTATAGAGTACGGAATTGTTGGATCCAGATGATAACCGAATACCTACCTTATTGTTTACTAAATAGTTTCTAAGTAGGGTGTGGTCTCCTGAACCGCCGTAGAGTTCGATGCCCATCTCGTTTTCTGTTGCTGAGTTTCCGACAAGAGTGTTGCTGCTGCATCCGTGTAGATGAATGCCACAATAATTGTTTGTGACGTTTACGTTTTCCACGGTTGAGTTGGTTACGAAAGCGAGCAGAACGCCATCCCAGTTATTTCTAATTGTGATGTTTCTCACAATCACTCCAGTCGAGTTTATTATTCCAAAGTAGCCTAGGTCTGGAAACGTGGATGAGTCAATGGTAATCCCGTCTTGGTTTATTAGGTAGTAAACCCGTTTCCCATCAACTATGTTTGAAGGATCTATATCGTTCATGAAATCCTGCAAGGATTCGCCTAAAACCGCGAAGTTCTCCTTGTTAGCTGTCATGTTATTATGTCTAAGAACGTTACCACCGTACCTACCTAAGGATATACCATGTTTGTTGTTTGTCGCTATGTTCCCTACCAGAGTGCTATTGCTAGAATCAGTGATGTCAATGCCGCACCATCTGTTGTTTGTCGCTATGTTCCCTGCCAAGACATTCCAGTCAGAAGCGCCTAGGTATATGCCATAATAATAGTTGTTCGTTGCTGTGTTGTTGATTAGGACGTTGCTGTCTGAGTAGTCTAGGGTTATGCCGTAACCGTGGTTGAAACTTGCATTGTTACCAACTACGGTGTTGTTGCTGGAAGCGAATAGCAAGATGCCATCCCCATTGTCTGTCGCCGTGTTATTTTCAATTGTGCAGTTGTGGGCGTGGTCGAGGCAGATTCCTGAATAATACCACCAACCAGCTGACCTCTTAACCGTAAACCCCTCTATGGTCACGCTGTCCGCGATCACATAGAAAACCCAGCCCTCCTGCAGACCGTCAACCACCACCGTGCCATTCGCTATCAAAGTCAAGTTTGGTTTCATGACCCAAATCTCCCCTTCAGCATACGTGCCCTCGGAAACAATTATGGTGTCTCCTGGGTCTGCAGCGTTTAAGGCCTGCTTTATCGTAGGATAATCCTGAGGAACCCTGATGACACTTGACTCCGCCCACACCATCGGAGGAAAAAAAGCTACAGCTAACATAACAGAGAGACATACAGAAACCATAATCCTCAGAGATTTTTTCAATGTGAGTCCTACTCCAGTATTATTTATAGAAAGCTTCGAAGATAAAAGTTGCGAAATCCACAGTTGACGTCTCAGTTTTCTACAGAATGATAACAAGTTTTATATGGCAGCTACACGGTTAAACTGTGTTCAAAGCTCTAGGTGAAGATTATGAAGAGAATCACACTGAAGATATTGATCTTGGGAATTGTTGCAGTAATGTGCCTTTCGCTGATCCGATTTAATCATGTCTATGGTGACACTCAGTTTGATGTGCTGATTTGTGTCGAACAGACTATAAAGGGCGACATACTCGATTCCTTAAACCAGTATAAAGACGATCTCGAGCAGGAAGGTTGGACATTGCCCGCGGGTTTCTTCGAGGTTAACTTAACAATCTATAATAATGCATCTGTCCTCAGAGAGACGCTAATCGATATGTGGAATACATATCACTTCCAAGGTTGTGTTTTCGTAGGGGATATTCCATATGCTATTTGGAAGAACGGCACTAGTTCATACGCCACCGACTACTATTACATGGATTTAAACGGTACGTGGATAGCGAATGAAGATGGAGAATTCTATTACCACACTGGGCATGTACGCCCGGAGATTTGGGTTGGCAGACTCATGGCTTCAACTGTTGAAGGAGATGAGACACAACTCTTCACGGAGTATTTCAAGAAGAATCATAATAACAGAACCGCAAGCCAACGAGCCTTGAGTGTGTCCCCGCGAGCCCTAGCGTATATAGATAACGATCCTGCCGTCAATTATACAGACCCGTATAACCCTGATCCTGTTCGAAGCTATAGTAAAGTTTATGTGAATGATACCGTCGATTGTTTACAGAAGGCCTATGCCGACGTAACGCTAGTGGCCAGTCCAGTACTGAATGCCACGAACACGAACGCTACGGATTATATGCATCGACTTAATTCTACAGACGGTTATGAATGGGTGTGGGTCTTAGGCCACGGTAAGCAAGGAGCTCACGGGTTCTCGTACTACTGTTGGAACAAAGTGGAACAAAAGTGGGAGTGGGGGCTACTTCCAGAAGAAGGTGAAGTCAAACATTCCTATTACCTTTACGAATCTCCAAAAGCCTTCTTCTACATCTTCTTACCCTGCTATGCCGCAGTATTTGACAAACAAAACTGTATCGCGAATTCAGCGATATTTGGTAATGGAACAGGTTTAGCGTCGGTTGGCATGACCACTGTTGTATTCGAGCAGTATCCCTCTTGGTTCTTTGAAGCTTTCGACCTTCTGAAACAACATAAATGCATTGGGGAAGCTTTTAAGGCAATGTATAATTCCATGATAGACTATTATGAAGAAAAGGAGGGATGGGTGAATTTTGTCAGGAGATCAATGGTGCTCTTGGGAGATCCCACAATTTGCTTGGACCAGCCACCATACGCTCCGCCAGAGCCTGAAGGACCAGATTCAGGATACACCCGTGCAACATACACGTATTACGCCAATACCACAGACTTGAATGGTGATCAGGTCTGGTATCAGTTTGACTGGTGCGACGGCACAAACGCGACCGTAGGTCGTTACGGTTCAGGCGAGGAGGGAAACGCTTCCCACATCTGGTACTCTGCTGGAACGTACAACGTTACGGTTAGGGCGAAAGACGACCCCTATGGGTTGTGGAGTGATTGGTCTCCACCCCTTGAAGTAACCATCACCCAACATACAGGCGGCTGCCCAACCCTTTTCGTCTGGAATGGCACGGACTACGCTGATGAAGGCATATTGAATATCCACGCAGAGTCTGACGTAACGGTTCAGCATGAGATACACAACACTTTAGCCCTGGAGAACGGCTTTTACAAGCTTCAACTACGAGAGTTGGACAACTTCACAAGCCACATAGACCAAGTGAAGCTCTACGCTGTCGATTACGAAGGAGAATGGCACCTGTGTCCGCTCATATACGCCTATCACAGCGAACTTGGCAAAGTAACATTGAAACTACTTTTTGACGACGACAACCGTGTGGACTTAAAGCCTACGGAGATAATAAAGCTAAAATTCGTACAGTCAATACCATACAGCAAAGTAGCATACTTCATATTCGAAATAAACGGCTACAACAGCAAACCGAATCCTTGGTAGGCTAAACCCCCTCTTTCCATCGTCTGAAGCCTTTAGGGCTTAAGGAAACGATAGACAAGCGCAGAAGCCAACCAGAGAAGTTATTGTGACAGTCTCTTTCTTAAATTTATTTTAGCTCTGAGTAAGAGACAGAAAGAGAACGAAAAATAAAATGTTTCGCGTGTGAAGATGGGTTAGCATGACGATGCTAGGAATAGAAATTGCCGAGATCGAAATAAGGATTAATGGTTACGGATCTGTTTTTCCATAGTTTGTGCATGCTATGACAACATCATATATGTCGATTTTTCCGTCGCCGTTTATATCCAGATTCGGATCGTATTGTGAATCATCTTTTCTAGCTCCGTAGGCACCACATATTGCGGCGATGTCGTATATGTCGATGAGCATGTTTCCGTTAACATCTCCGGGTCGAGTGACACAAATGTCGCCATCGACAAGTGTATTATCTTCGATGTCAATCTCCTCGGGAACGATTTCTAACGAAGCTATGATGACATAATGGTGCTTATTCACGCCTGTTGTGTTCCAGACAAACAGCAAGGTTGTTGAACCCCCAGCTTCCAGAGAAATTTTTTGCGTTCCAACAACTGTCATATTAGAAATGGTGAGGTTCGAAATTGTGTAAACTGTATGATCAGGGCCTGTATCAATATCAGTTCCGCTCGTGTTAGCGTAAACCGTTACGTTGAAAGTCTCCGCGAATCTGCCTTGATTTTGAACTGTCACGTTGATGGATAGGCAGTATCCTTGCCCGACTATGGTTTTTGAGGGTGTAACGTTAACCACCGCGATGTCGTGAGCGTAAAATTCGTTGATTGCCCTGTTTGAGATGTACGTGAAGACAGGCATCCATCTTAGCGTTACTGTTTGGATTTCGCTTGGGTTCGGGTTGAAGAATTGGGAGATGCCTTTCCACCAGTATGAGTTGGGATATGGTCCTGGTTCGTATTGCCAGGCGCTATTGTTTGTGAAGATTTCGCAGGTGAAGGCGAAAGTACTTCTGTTGCCGTACATCCAGTCGTCCCAGACACCTGAAGTGGTGTACCATGTTCCTGCTTGCATGTACGGAGCCCTTACGAGTTCAGAGAGATCTCGGGCAATTTCTCTGAAGACGTTATCGTGTGGTGTCGGGTTCATTGTGTGACCCCATGGATAAACTATGTTCTCGTCGCCGGAATGAAAGCTAATGGCATACTTGAAATCGTGGTTTAGTGACAAATCTCTAATAGCTTTTGTTTCGGGTTCAGAAAACGGCGAAGGGCCTTTGTAGTCCTCAGCATATGGGTCTAAGCTTCCGCTGTCACATGATTCGTTCCAAGCATACCCATAGTTTCGGTTTAGGTCGACGCCTCCAACCCAATCTTCATTTAATAAGCCATCACCGTCACCGTCTATTCCTTCCCATTGCACGAACTCCCATGCGGTGCCGTTCCACATCTCTAAGTATTCTATGAAACCGTCTTGGTCCTCGTCGTCAGGCGGGTCTTCATCAAGGAGCCCATCTTGATCTTCGTCGAATGGATGGACATTTTTCCGTTGCCACTCGTTTGCTTCTACCGCATCGAAAGCATCGACATTCAAAGCTACGACCACGTAGATTTCGCAGAAGTCTAACATACGAGTTAAAGTCTTGTTCACACCATAGCCCCTCGCTGCTTCCACGATAAAGTAAAGTGGTAATTCGGCGCTTATGCGTTCTCGCGCATGGTGATAACCCACGAATAACACTTTCGGCTTGGCAAAGGTTATTGTCTCATTTGTTAACCTGACACAGTAGATGTCACGTCCAAGCCAGCTTTTGCCGATGGAGAAAACATCTACAATGTTTGGGTATGTATTGTTCAAGTAGCTAAGCGTGTTGAAAATCTCAGTGTAATTATGATAGTGTGTCCAGTCACTCCAAGGCAGAGTCGATGACGGATTTGATTTAGTTGCTTGAATGTGAAATGGCAATGCAAATATGCTTGCTATGATAAGTCCTAGCGCCATTATAGAAACTTTTTTCATTCGAGTCAGCCCTTGAATTATGCGTCTTATAATTTTTCTCTTCCGCGAAAATAAAGTAACTGGTTTCGTTGCTATGCTTGCTTTCCAAAGCATGATACGCACGTGACTATATCGTAAATATCTATTACCCCGTAAGGTGGAGCCAAGTCTGCGTCTGCATTCCAGTTCGGATCTCCCTCTCTACTCCCGTAAATCGATGCTATCAAGACGATGTCGTATATGTTAACGGTTCCATCATTATTCAAATCGCCTGTTATTCGCGCGCGCATGTATGGCTTCATTAGCGGGTAGTTGTCCCGATTGTTTTCATCAATAATGTATGGTGAATCTCCTATTCCATCGTTGCCCGGCTGGTCTTGATTCGGACCTCTTTTCAAGTCTACGCCTCTATAGTTGCTCCAATAGTTACCGCCGGAAGGATAGCCATTATCCCAAGTGTTTATAGAGTCAGAAATCACTGCCTGCCTGGTGTTGTTTATGAGGTTGTTATGGTATATTGTATTAAAGTTGGAAGACCGTTCTAGATATATTCCCGCACCAATGACAAATTGGTTTTCTGATACCACGTTTTCGTTAATGACATTACGTGTCGCTTCAGTTAGGCATATTCCGAATAGACCAGACGTCATTGGAAAAACACCGCCCACAACCTTGTTTTTAACAACGGAGCTATTGTGGGAACAGTATAGGTAGATGCCAATGATATTTCTTAATACTATGTTGCTGTTGAAGTCGTCATAATTTGACATAGTTGCATATATGCCGATGCCGTTATCTGTAACGGTATTACTAGCAATACTATTATTATTAGAGTAGTATAGGTCAATGCCAAAATAATTGTTTGTTACGTTGTTACTCTTTATGGAGTTGCTATCAGAGCGCCATAGGTAAGTGCCATTGTAATTGTTAGAAGCCTTCACGTTCATTATAGTAGAGTTAACAGTATATGCGAACAATACCCCTTGCTCATTGTTTGAGAGGTACAGATCCTTCGCTGTGATGCATGTAGAATTGATAACTGCTACATACCCTGCATTTGTTGGAACTTGTTTGTCATGCTGGTTGACCCAGTAGTAGATAGGCTTTCCGTTCACGGTATTTGAAATATCAACATCATTAATATAATGTGAAAGGGAAACACCGTAAACTCCAAAGTTGTATGAATTGTTGGTCATGTTGTTGTTTCTAAACGTATTCCCATCAGACTGATATAATATGATTCCTTCATAATTGTTTGCTATGGAGTTGTTGCCAATGGCGTTGCTGTTAGAACTGTCAAGATGTAGTCCCACTCCTCCGCTTGTACCGTTTAATACAGTGTTCCAGTTAATTGTATTATTCTCAGAGGATAACCACAAACCAATACCGATATAATTTTTTGTAACTATGCTGTTGATGATGGTGTTATTACTGGAATTGACCAATTGGATACCACGTTTGCCTTTTGAAGTTATAGTATTATAGGCTACCGTATTACTACCGGAACCGTACAAGTAGATGCCGTATGTATTGTTTATGCTTTTCACATTTTCTATAAAGGACTCAACGGTAAATGCGAAAAGTACTCCCTGAATATTATTTGTTAGATTTAGATCTCTAACAGTAACATTTGTCGAGTTTACAACTGCTACGTATCCTGCATCAGCTGGAATCTCTTTATCTTTTTGATTAATCCAGTAGTAAATAGGCTTGCCATCCACCGTGTTAGAAATGTCTATGTCTTGAATGAAATGTGAAAGAAGATTGCCTATGACGCCAAAGTTATATTCGTTCGCGGTCATGTTATTATCTTTAAAAGCGTTATAACCAGACATTATTACGTAAATACCATACGTGTTCTTCAATGCTTTATTGCTGGCGACCGTATTGTTGTTAGAGTAGTCTAGAAAGAGACCAAGATCATTGTCAAGTAATTTATTGAAGTCGATTGCGTTGCCTTTGGAATAGTAGAGGGAAAGACCATTTGTATTATTTATAGGCATGTTGTCGTTTACGTTGTTGTTCTCGGATTCGTGGAGATGGATGCCAGCATAGTTATTTATTGGAGCGTTACTGTGAGCCGTATTGTTATTGGAATATGCAAAGTATATGCCGAAGTAGTTATTTGAAGCATTGACGTTTTCAACAGAAGAATTAACGGTGGAGGCAAATAATACTCCTTCAAAGTTTTTCGTTAGGTTTAGGTCTTTGACAACGATATTTGTTGAGTTCACTACAGCAACGTAACCAGCATCCAAAGGAACATTTTTGCTATGCTCATTAACCCAATAATATAGTGGTTTACCGTCAACAGTGTTAGAAGCGTCTATATCATGGATAAATTCTCCTAGACCATCGCCATAGACCCCAAAGTTATATGTATTGCGTGTCATGTTATTGTTTCTAAGCGTAGCGTTTGCAACACCGTATAAAAATATCCCATGATAGTTATTTAACGTCGTTACTTCACTAATTGTAATCCTTTCAGCTTCCGTTACGTAAATGCCCGAGTAGAACAAAGAATTCTTACTGTTCTTAAGCGTGAACCCGCTGATTTTGACACCGTTTACAGTCACTAACACAACGTCTGCCCTTCTTTGGCCGTTAATTATCGTGTTTCTTTGATCTTCTCCTATGAGAGTCAAATCTTCCTTGTTTATCCATACATTTTCATAGTAGATTCCAGAAGCCACGAAAACAGTATCTCCCTCAAACGCTGCATCTATTGCCTTTTGTATTGTATTATAATTGTCAGGAACCCTGATAACTTGTGGAACCCTGACCCTTATTTGCGTAGATAAAGCATTGTTGTTACTTATAGTTTCGCCGATTACAGGCACAATGTAAGACGTAACATTATACATTCCTTCAACTGTTGGTGTCCACCTGCAACTTATAGAAGTCGATGAACCACTCCCTAAAAAGCCGACAGCCATAGAATCAACAACACTGCCATTAACCAATAGATGTATAGTCATGTCACTTTCATCACTTGTTCCCATGTTAAGTATGGTAGTGTTAATAGTCGCAACACTTCCAAGTCTTATGTATGAGGGCGTCTTCCAATTGAGGATGAGGACATCGTGTTCTGCAGGAGCCTGCTCAACAGCCTTTTTAGCACTGATCCTTCCAAATCCATAGTAGACATCAAAGCCTGGATCACCTAGGTCCTCAGCAGTATACTGTAACTGAGCCCACACTTGGTCTCGCGTCATGTTAGGGAAGCGACCCCAAATCAATGCAGCAACACCAGAAACATGAGGAGTTGACATTGAAGTTCCGCTCATATACGCGTAAGAGTCATCCCAAACCGTTGAATAAATCTGAACACCAGGCGCCGCTACTTCAACCCAATTCCCAAAATTTGTGAAACTAGCGGGATCATCATTTTGATCGGTTGCTGTTACGGCAAAAACTTCATCGTAGGCAGCGGGATAATTTTTAATATCTGTAGCATCGTTTCCAGCTGCTGCAACTACGAGGACGCCATGGTCATACGCGTATCTTACAGCCTCATGCAAAAGCGTGCTTTTTACGTAGCTACCCCAACTGCAGCTTATAATATTCGCTCCTTGGTCCACAGCATGAATAATAGCGCTTGCAAGGTCGCTTGTCCACCCACTTCCACTTGCATCTAAACCCTTCTCGGCCATGACTCTGACCTGAGCAAGCCCGGCCATGCCAATATTATTGTTAATAGCAGCTGCGATAACTCCGGCACAATGCGTTCCATGACCATTATCGTCCATGGGGTCAGGGTCGTTGTTCACCCAATCATAACCAAGCGGGACATAATTTTCTGCAAGGTCGGGATGATTCCAGTCTATTCCGGTATCGACAACTGCCACAAGAACGGAAGGATCGCCCATAGTCGTATTCCAAGCCCAATCTGCCTCTATCTTCTGTGGTCCCCATTGTTTCGGCCAGTCTGGATCGTTTGGAATAGAATCTATCTTAAACTTCATGTTGGGCTCGACGTATCTCGCCAATCCCATAGCTCTAACCTTCGATGTGAAAGAAGATAATGTCTCATTAGGCATGTCAGCTACAAGAGCTGCAACCTTATGATCCATCAATACGGTATTGGCAACCTTACCACCATCGCTCTCAACAAGGTCCACCAGTTCTGAGTAGCTGTCTGGTCGCATATCACTGAGCCCGATCACCAGCTCAGCAGAATCGTCGTCCACAAACGCAAAATCACCCGACTTTGCTTTAGTGTCGAAGCCCCACTTACCGCCAACTTCAAAGGATAGTTGAAAATCATCCATCAATCGTGTATTCAATCCATTTTCAAGAAAAGACTTCATTGTCGGGGTGGACTGCCATTCTATTGAAGACCGGGAAATATTGTCATTCACATAAAATATGCCAGACTCTGCTTCAACCAGTTGAATATTAAATGCCAGTGTTAATAGGCTCGTTAACAGCAGTGTGAGCATTATTGCTGAAACTATCTTCTTGTTCGTAAACAGTGTTCTCCCTTCTCTGTCCTCCAAATATGCAATTCAAACATTTAAACTTACATTCTCTTCTCTCTGTAACTCATAACTCTCAATGGTATCCTTAACTTTATTAAGAAAGAAGGAAGGTTGGTTTCGTTGTTTCTTTCCGTGTTTAGCATATACAAATGATCAGCTACGATGGACACAGTTACTTTCAAAAATCATAACGGTAGAAGCACTGATGACGTAGTAGAAGAACTAATAGAATTTTGCAAGAAACATCAGTGCTAGATATGTTTTCATCACGTTTCTTTCTTATCCTGAACCAGATAAAGTTTGCACCGCAAACAGCAGACACCGGCTTAAAAAGTTTAACTGCACTTTGATGGGTGAAAGAAATCTTTGCTTCTGCCATTAGTTTAGATATTTTTAGGCTGCCAGCTGTTTGCGGATGATATTCCATTTTGCTTCCAGTTGGGAAGTTCCAGTCTGGAGTTATGCTATCTACGGCGTCAGCGATCGTTTTATTCTCTTCCAGCAACATTCTCAGCAATTTAGTAGTCTCACGGTCTGTGTGGTTGGTTCCAACCAGGCCCGTCCATCCAATATAGACCTCGACGCTTTTCTTTATGAAAGCCTGCGCCATTTGTTTGCATTCCGGTTTTAGGCTCCAGCAACCCATGGCGATAACTATGCTTTTGGGGAATGAACCCTCTAAGCTTTCTATAAACGTTGAAGTGAACGCAAAATACTCTTTTAGATCATGCGAGTAGTTTAAGACACCCTTTACGAGTAGACCGTTGTTCAGCTCTTCAACGTGATTAGAAGGGTTGAACTTTTCGGAAGTGAATAAGTCTATTGTCGAACCATCTTCTCTCAAGGCTGAATGAACCCTTAAGATTATTATTCCATAGTTATACTTTGCAAGTCCCTTGAAGAAGTTGACATTCAATTCTTCACTTTTATAATAGGTTACGTTGAATCCGGCATTGTCTAAAATGCTGGTGACCTCTTTTACAAATTGAGGATTTGGGAAATCGTCTCCAAGCTGGTCAATTATTGCAGCGTTGAGAGAAAACTTGTTCGGTGTTTGCAGAAGCATTATGGAAATGATAGAGCCGAAAATGACTATGGAAACAAGAATTACTGACAGTATTACAAGCTGTCTATTTGAAAATCGCCTCTTTTCTTTTAGAGCTGCCTTTTCCTTTTTACCCATTAAATATATCTCCAGCCTATAGCGTACGCTATGAGAGAAAAAGTTAAAGTAGCCTATTTTATTTTGCGTCTCAGTAGGCTTAATGCAACACCAAACATTAGCATTAGCATTGTGTAATTGATTAGTTGGATTGTTGGAACATTTTTGCTTAATGAAACTGAGTAGCCTCCAACAGGAACCGCAAGAGCAGTGATCCTGGCAGCGTCTGATTGTACAACGTTGTTTTTTGCGTCTGTGACTTTTAAGTATACGTAGTATATTCCGCTTGATGTTGGAGTGAATGTCCAGCTACTTAAAGTTGCTCCGGGAACTGAGACGCTGTTTGAGTACCATTGATAAGTGTAAGGTGGTGTTCCTCCGCTGACTGTTGAGGTGAAAGATAGTGGGTCGCCAACAAGAATTGATGCTGAAACTGGACTTATTGAAACTGAAAGGGGCGGTGGGGGAGGGGAGTACGTGAATATAGCTTTTAACGTGTGATTTTTGTTCATTAATACCGTGTAGGGATTGGCCGAGCCGACATTTACGCTGTCGAGTTCCCAATGGTCGAAAATGTAGTCTGCCTCTGGAATTGCGGTAACTTTAACGGATGAGGCAGCAGTATATGTGTGGTCTCCGGCAGCAGGATTTGTTGTGCCACCGGTGGCTGGCAATATCGTTAAAGTGTATGTTAGGAGTTTGTAATGCGCTGTAGCCACGTGTGTTTGGTTCATGTGTACTATAATTTGATTAACAGCTGAACTTTGTGAAATTCCGTCAACATCCCAATAATCAAACGAGTGTTCAGTAGAGTCTAGATAGCTTTCATCTGAAGCTGTTAATGTTACGTTAACGTTTTTGTCATACCAATCGCTTGAGGGAGTAGGAGCTGGAGATAAACCAGCTGGGTCTGTTTGAACTTTCAAATAATATTGGGTCTTCCAGTTGGCTATGGCTGTCTTGTTTTGATTCATATAAATTGGTTCGCTTCTAGAGTGGTTTGTTCCGGAGGCATCGCCGCTCCATTGGGTGAAAACTCTGCGGGTTCCATTTCCATGATCAACGACACCTTCGGCTAAGGAGGCAAAAGCGTTTGTACCGTTGTGATACCAACCCTCACCGCTTGGAGTGTCATATGGCGAAACTACGGTTAAATAATATTGCAGTTGAAGTGAAAAGATCATGTCATTGTAGTCCCTGTCTCCTGTTCCATCGCAGTAGGTGCGCTCGTCGAAACCGATCAGGAACATGTTAGGGTCATCCAAATTTCTGTATATCTTAGCATGTTGCTCTCCGTCAGGGTTTCTGGAGGTTTCAGTGAAATATCTGTATCCACAAGAAAGCAACGAAAGACCAAACCGGTAATCAGCCATAAATGGCTTAGTTATCGGGGGAGAAATATATCCAGAACCACCTTCTGGACCTGTGAAAATCAGATTAAATGTCTTTGTACTAACCTCATAATAGCTGAGCTCATTTTCATTGTAATAAGCGGCAAATTCAGCGTATAAAGTGACGTTATACGTTCCTGCTGGAAAAGTTTCAACAGCGGTTTTAGCTACCCTCGGGAAACCTAAGTAATTGAAGACCTCTATCAGGGAAGGTTCAGAAGCATGCACTGAAACGACATGATAAGGGAGAAATAGAAAGAAAACGCCAAGGATGATGCCTAAAGCTAAGAGTTTCATTGAAGCTAATCCTTTCATTTCTCCCTTCCCCTTGTAAATTATGGTTTTTAATAAATTTAAGACTTCTGGAATTGTCTTCTGTCGCGTGCGCGTAGGTTTAGCCTTTTTGAGAGTTCCGCCAGAACGAGTTCTTAAGCTTGTGGTGGAGTTTTCTTCTAAGGGCAACAGCCACTAAGTTCGTGATGATTAAAAATGGCATGAGCAAAATGGCTGCAAACTCGGGCACGACTGTAACTTTGCAGTTGACGATGGTGCATGGTATCTTTGTCCCGTTCCGATTGCTTAGTTCCACGTTTTCGAGGTTTAAGAATTTTGGGTCGTCCAATGATGTGGATTTGAAGGTGATTGTGGCTAATACTCCGCTTCCGTTGACACCAGTTACGTTTAAGCCTGCATGCATGCAATATGCGCGTGCAAAGCCGTGGGTGGCGTTATACCTATCCGTGAATTCAAATATGCAGAATAACGTCGGTGCACCATCTCTTTTAAGAAATTCTCCCTCAGCAATGTTGGTTCCGTTTAGAATGTCGTTTGGGTAGTATAGCTCGAAGTCCCAGCCAAAGAGACCGTTGACGTTGTCAATGGTCACGTTTAGGGAGAAGGTTACGTTCACGTTGGGCACAATGTATGATGTTGGAGAAAGGCAGACGATTGTTTGTTGCGCGCATGCGGTCAGTGCGCATCTGGCCAAAAGGAACAAAGCTAGCGTTAGAGCAGAAAGTGGAATCTTGTTTTTCATATTCTGTCCCCATTTTGTGATATTTCTTTTATAGAGTTATGAATTTTACGTTAAGGAAAACGGAGGAGTTTTTTGTGTTTAAACAGTTTCTCCATAGTGGGCACAGGCGATAACTACGTCGTATATGTCGATTTTTTCATCGTTGTTTATGTCTGAGTTAGCGTCGTATTTTGGGTCTCCTTTCTTGACACCGTAAACGGAGCACATCTTGACTACGTCATAGATGTCTACGTCTCCATCTCCGTCTACATCGCCGGGTATCGTCATGCATATTGCACCGTCAACGAAACTGTTGTTTTCAGTGCTTGTCTCGTATGGAACCGGGCTGGCGTATGCGCTTATTGTGTAGTTGCCGTATGCTCCATCTGCAGAGTTCCACATGAAAGTTGTGGTAGTTGATGTTCCGTTTGCCAACGTTACGGTCTGCGTTTCGATAGCTGTTGTGTTGCAATAGATTGTTAGGTTGAAAGTTTCTGTGAAGTTTCCTTCGTTTTGCGTCGTCACGTTGATGGCTATTGAGTAACCTTTGCCCACTACGGTTTTGGATAGTGTCAAATTGAGTACAGCTATGTCATGACCTCCTACATAGACGTAGCCTCCTATGGTGTCATGAGGAATTCGTTGTGGCTCAAAGCTTGAGTCCCATAGTTTCGTTTGGTCCGGGGGCAGGCTTAAGGGGGAGGAGCCTACACCTGTGACGTTGAAGGTTATCGTGGCTAGGGTTCCGGAGCCGTTGGCACCGGGCCCAGCGTAATACATTGTGCACCCGATCCATATGTGACCGTGGGTTGCGTTATAGTTGTTGTCCCAGGCTGCCACATAGTAGAGGGTGGGTCTAACGTTTTTCAGAAAGGGGCCTTCCTCCCATTCTATTGCTTCTACAACGTATGAGTGGTAGTACAACTGGAACTCCCAGGTGGTTAGGTCGGACACGTTGGCTATAGTTATGTTTATTTTGAATGTTTCGCCCACAGTATGATCACTTACTTCTGGTGGGTCTATGTAGACTGTGGCCATTGTGGACGCTTGGCCTATCTTGATTTGGGAGTAAATAACGGCTAGGAAAGTTAAAGTTGTTAAAAAAAGAATAAATGCGTGCTTCTTAGGCATGAATATTCACCACCCTCATGAAATTTAATATGAACGGGTCATTTAACCTTTCTGTAAATAAATTCTATGAGCAAGTTTTCCTTTTGTTAAATTTTGTACTTGTCGGTTAACTTTTTAAGGGTGAGGCTTTTAAACCCATACGCGCAGTTCGGATTAATTCGTTTGTAAAAGGTTGGGAACGAGTTATGTTTCTTTTCACGTTTGCTGCTTGTATGTTTTTAGACGTGCACCTAATTTCCATCTCCTAATCTTTCGATTGTGGCTTCTCTTAATTGTGTTAGACGTCGGCGCATACGTCATTTCTTGCAGCGATTGTTCGATACAGAATTTTGAGTATCTAGTTAAACCCGTATATCGAAAGCTTAAGATGTCTGAATTTTTAAAAGAGTATTTATCTGAAAGTCTTCATTCATTTATAGGTAGAAGTTTAATATGAAAATTGGAAATGGTGTGATGAAATTGAGGAAATATGTTCGCGCGTTCATTCTAGTCTTCTTAATATCATCGTGTATAGTCAAATGGTTACCTCTCCAAGTGTCATCAGAACCTGACTTGCCAGTCCATAATGTTGATACAGGACTGGATTATGCGACTATTCAGGAAGCTATAAACGCTAATGAAACCTTGGATGGACATACGATTCGGGTGGATGCGGGAACATACTATGAACATGTGTTCGTGGATAAGGCATTGTCTATTGTTGGACACGATAAGTTCAACACTATCATTGACGGAAACGGTACTGGAATCGTGGTCCACGTGCAGCCAAACGGGGTTATGATCACGGGCTTTACTATACAGAATGGTGGAAACGTCACGGGATGTAGTGGTATTCACGTTGAAGGTTCGTATACGAATATGAGCCATATCATCATAAGAAATGCTTACCGCGGAATTATCATTATCGGTTCTAGTCGTAATGTTCTTTCCGACATCCAAGCGTCAAACAACACGTATGGAATCTACCTATACTATTCTAGCAATAATGTTCTTTCCGACATCCAGTTATCTATGAACGATCAAGGAATCGCGCTTGGGTACTCTAGCAATAATGTTCTTTCCGACATCCAGTTATCTATGAACGATCAAGGAATCGCGCTTTTTCGTTCTGAGAATAACATGATTTTCCATAACAATTTCTTGAATAATACTGGATCATTAAGTAGCGATGGTTCGGTGAACTTTTTGGATAATGGCGTTGAGGGTAATTATTGGAGTGATTATAGGGGGGTAGATGATGATCAAGATGGTGTTGGGGATACGCCCTACGTTATCAATCAAAATAATACAGATCATTTTCCATTAATGGGTTTGTTCTTTGGTTTCAAGGTTGTTTACGAAGATAAAAAGTTTCTTGTCTCTGTTATTTCCAATTCAATGGTCTCTGACCTTTATTTTAATGAGACTGTGAAAATGTTGAACTTCAATATTGTGAACAGGACTGTGGCCTTTTGTAGGGTTATGCTTGCCAAAGTATTGGTTAATGAGCCATATCTTGTATTAATTAATGGTGATCGAGTTAACTCAACCGTTCTTCCCGTGTCTAATGGTACACATGCTTTTCTGTATTTTACATGTATTCTCAGCAATAGTCGTAAAGTTTCGATTGTTTCTAAGCCTTTTTATGAGCTGATGGAAAAATACGATGCCTTACTAGCAAACTACTATATTTTGAACTCAACCTTTTATGAACTCTATAACAACTATACGATACTCCTTGGTGACTACAATAAGCTTAAAAATGACTATAAGGTATTAAACGCAACATATCACGAAGTGCTTCAGAATTACACTGAATTGCATGAAAATTACGTTGTGCTTCAGCTTAGCTACAACATTTTGTTAGCCCAGTATGATTTGCTTAACTCTACATTTATCGGTCTGAACATGACCTACAATGAACTGAAAGTCAATTTTACTAAACTGCAGGGAAGCTATGATTCTCTTCATATTAGTTATAGCACCTTGTTAGCCCAGTATGATTTGCTTAATTCTGCACACGCGGATTTGCTAGCTTCTTACAATGAACTAGAATCAAATTATGAGGGAGCAATAAATGAGCTGACCGAGCTGAAAGCAACATATTATGAAGTGTTAGGCAATTACACTAGATTAAAGTCTGATCAAGAGGCAACTAAAAGCGAGTTGGGCTTCATAAAAAATCTAATGTACGTCTTTGTAACAGCCGCGTTAGTCGCAGTTGTTCTGCTTTCATTTAGTGGGATAAGGTATTATCGATTGTTCCAGAGGCAAAAGAAAGTCATCGACATTTACGAAGGGGAGCTTCGGCGGATGAGCCCTTTGGAGATTGCGCGTGCGCTTTTCCAAGCGGATGTTGAGAGGCGTGGGGAGAAGATTGCGAAATTCGAAGAGAAATATGGGGTAAAGGTTCAGCCGCGTAGCACCTTAGAGGATATCATTAGAAGCCTAGAGGTAAAAAAGAAGGTGAAGGATTAACGTTTCAGTATATTTTTAACCCCATTGTTAATCATCCGTCTCCATTTGTACTTTTCAGTGCACAAGAATTTGGTGATGCATAATGAGGTCCGTAACCTTTGCCGTTTCGAAGGGTGGCGTGGGCAAGTCCCTCTTGACAGCGAATGTCGGTGCTGCTTTGGCTGAGAGAGGAAAGAAAGTGATCTTGGTTGAGGGGGATCCAAACCAGCCTTTGCAAACGATTCTTGGAGTCGATGTTTCTGGCGGTTTAAAGCTTGACGACGTTGTGCGAAAGGATATGCAAATTGAAGAGGCGATTTATTCGACGGAACATAAGAATCTTTTTCTGATACCATCAGGGGTTTCTCTGAGGAGTTATTTTGAAATTGATCCAATAAAGTTTGCAAAGAAACTTACAGGCTTAAAGGCGGATTTCATGTTCATTGATGTTCCATTTCCCTTAGGTGAAGCCGCGTTCTTATCGCTTGGTGTTTGCGAATATTTTATTCTTATCCTGACAGAAGATGAGTTTGTCTTGTGTGTGGAATCTGCTATAGACACGATTCGGTTGGGCAGATACTTTCTTAAGTCTGTTCCGCTTGGGTTTGTGTTGAACAGGATTAAGACACCTAGCAAGTTCACTGAAAACTTCGTAAAAGACCTTGAAGATCTGCTTGAGATTAGGTGCTTGGCACAAGTGATGGAAGACCCGAAAGTTTCAAAGTCTTATGGAGAGGTAGGATCTAAAAAAGCTTTTTTGGCGTATCAGAAGTTTAAGGCGGATAAGTTCGCCGAAAGTGTTGATGAAATAACAACATTCCTTCTGGGCGAGCTTCCCGAACCTGAGAAGAGAGATACTGTAAAGTTTCTTCAGGAGTTAATCGAGCGGTCGAGATTGTGATAGGTTAGGTGTCCTTAGAGAATCTCCATCATTTTTCTCCAAAGCTTTACTTTCTTCTTTTCGTCTTCTGTTAGATGGGGATGCACATTTTCAGATTCACATTGGGCGAGCAGATTTTCAAGTTGTATTTTTTGTTCTCTGATCATTCTGGGCCCCATTCCTTGAACTTTGCGCGCTATTTCGGCTGTTTTGCTGAATATTACTCCAGCGTGTAATGGATCCCTTAAATTTTCTTTTAGTTGCTGCATTATTTTTTCAACTCTTTCCTTTCCTTCCAGCATATACATGGTTTTCCTTGCATCAGGCTTTTCTGCGAAGATGCCAGACTCACGTCGTACTATTCCAGCGTTTTCCAGCTCTTTCATGTGCTTGAGTACCCCTGGAAGCGTCATTTTCCAGCCGGATTTTTCTAATTTTTCTGCAATTTCTGACAGGGATCTCCACTCAAATTTCAACAGTAATTTGATTATTTCTACTCGGACGTTGTTCGCGAAGACGTTCAAGAGCTCCCAATCGTCAGCTTCCAATGTTGAACAACTCTTTTCGTAACCTTACGTTTGCATAACTTTAGTGTGTTGGCTGTTAAATCTTTTACTTTCGGGTTAAGTGTTACTTACCTAGTCAACGTTAAATAGCTTGTGTTGAGCTTAACTGTTTTGTAAAGGTTGATACCCTTTATATTGTCTTTGGGGCTAACTATTTTTTAGCGCGCTCAAATCCTCTTCAGCTTTCTCCTATGTTCCGCAATGCGCGCTTTCCGCACTTCTTTATGGGTTCACGTTATGTTGGTTCTAGCGTTCGCAGGGCGTCCCTAACGCTAATAG
>Ga0172365_10000471_pt1 | contig 26688 bp, 21 predicted proteins | sample LakKivSesite48cm_FD_114535 | JGI IMG/M metagenome (GOLD analysis project Ga0172365, IMG submission 114535) | Sediment microbial communities from Lake Kivu, Rwanda - Sediment site 48cm | ecosystem: Environmental > Aquatic > Freshwater > Lake > Sediment | place: Rwanda: Western Province, Lake...
CATTATTGGATTACCAAATGTGGGAAAATCCACACTTTTTAAAGCTCTTACTTTACAAGAAGTGGATATTTCTAATTATCCTTTTTGCACCATTGACCCGAATGTGGGGGTGGTTCAGGTGCCGGATGAACGGCTGGATAAAATTGCTGAGATGGTTAAGCCCCAGAAGAAAACTCCGACCATCATTGAATTTGTGGATATTGCTGGCTTGGTTAAGGGCGCCCATAAAGGAGAAGGATTGGGCAATCAATTTTTGGCCCATATTCGCGAAGTAGACGCCATTGTCCATGTTGTTCGCTCTTTTGAAGCAGCTGATATTAAACATATTGAGGATACCCTTGATGTTCAAAGAGATATTGATATTGTAAATACCGAATTAATGATGAAAGATTTAGAAACTTTAGAAAAGCACTGGGAAAAAGTATCAAGTGAAGCCAAAAACCTGGACAACAAACAAGCGAAAAAAGAATTTGAAGTGCTGACAAAAATTAAAAAATCTTTAAATGAGGGAAAATTGATTTCCCAGCTTGATTTAAATGAAAAAGAAAAGGAGCTAATTAAGCATTTAGGTTTTCTGACTCTTAAGCCGGTTATTTATCTGATTAATAGTCGGGAAACGGACAAAGAACTGGAAATGTTAAAGTCGCTTCCCGATAATACCATCCCCCTTGATTTGAAATTGGAACTGGAGATTTCCGAGCTTTCAAGCGATGAATTGGGAGAACTGAAATTAAAACCGAGAATTGATGTTCTAATTAGAACCTGTTATAAAATTCTTGATTTGATAACTTTTTATACTATTAAAGGCGGCGAAGAAACCCGCGCCTGGACAGCTAAACAAGGAACTTTGGCTCCCAAAGCTGGCGGCATTGTTCATACTGATTTTGAGGAAAAATTTATTCGGGCCGAAGTAATAAATTATCATGAATTAGTAGAATGCGGCTCCTGGCATCAGGCCAGGACAAAAGGATTAATCAGAACTGAAGGAAAGAATTATGTAGTTAAAGACGGTGATATCATTGAATTTAAAATTTGACTAATTATTGCTATTCTGTTAAGATGAATCTAATTATGGAAGAAAATCAAAAACAATATGAAATGATTTTTATTCTTTCCCCCAACTTAGAAGGGGGTGATTTAGATAAAACCAAGAACGAGATCAGCGAAATAATAAACAAACATAAAGGAACAATCAGCTTTAAGGGGTCAGAAAAAAGAACTCTCGCTTATCCGGTTAATAAACAGGGCCAGGGAATTTTCCTGATTACTGAAGTTTTAATTTCTCCCGAAAATATTGCCAATGTTTCCAAAGAATTAAAACTTAATAAGCAAATTCTAAGACACCTCATAAACCAATTAGAGGTTCCTAAGCCAGAAACTTTAAAACCAAAACCAATTAGAAGACCAGTAGCGACTAAAAATAAATTTATTAGTGAAAAAGAAAAACCTTCTCCCCCAAAGACCCCGCCTGGCACATTAGAAGAGATTGATAAGAAATTGGATGAGATAATAGATAAAATTTAATCAATAATTATTAATTAAACCCGCCCGCCACGCAAGCCAGCCCCGCCCGCAACGCGAGCTTTGCGAGCGGGCAGGTTGCTGGCGTTGTGGGCAGGTAAACATATGAATTTAAATAAAGTATTCCTTATTGGTCGACTAACCCGCGACCCGGAATCAAGAGCCCTACCCAGTGGCCAGGCAGTTTCCAGTTTCGGCCTAGCTACCAATCGAATCTGGACAAACCCAGAGAATAATGAAAAGCAGGAACAAACCGAATTCCATAATATTGTTGCTTTTGGGAAGCTGGCTGATATTTGCAACCAATATTTAACCAAGGGAAGTCTGGTTATGATTGAGGGAAGATTACAAACCCGCAGTTGGCAGGGACAAAATGGAGAAACAAAATACAGAACCGAAATAATAGCCGGAAGATTACAAATGGGACCAAAATCCAGTCGATCTGGTGATACATCAAAAACAATAACTGAAGAACCTAAGATAGAAGAAGTCCCAGAAATTCAGGTTGAAGAAGAAACACCAACCAATGAGGTCAAAACCGAAGATATCCCATTCTAAAATTTCTAAATCCTAATCTCTAATTTCTAAACAAATGCGTGATTGTTATCTTTGTAAAAGAAACATTAAAGAAATTGATTATAAAGACATTGAAACATTGTCTAAATTTTTAGACCCTTTGGCAAAAATAAAACCCCGTCGACAAAGCGGGGTCTGCGCCAAACATCAACGCAAATTATCTCGGACAATTAAAAAAGCTCGCGTTTTGGGCTTATTGCCGTTTACTACTCGCTAATTTGTAAATATCACTTAAAATCTGTTTAGTAATTTTGGGATTTTCTTTTAGATATAATTTTGCTTTTTCCAGACCTGCCCCAAGTTTTTCACTTCCGTAGCTCAAAGTAGCAGCGGATTTTTTTATAATTCCATATTTTAATCCCGTATTAATAACATCGCCCTCATAGGAAATTCCCTCGTTAAACATAATATCAAATTCAGCGGCTTGAAAAGGGGCAGCAACTTTGTTTTTAACAACTTTGGCTTTTATTCGGTTACCGATTGATTCCTCGCCTTTTTTAATTTGGGCAGTTCTTTTTAATTCAATTCTTACTGAAGAATAAAATTTCAAAGCCTTGCCACCCGGCGTCGTTTCTGGGTTGCCAAACATTATCCCGATTTTCATTCTGATTTGATTGATAAAAATAACAATACAATTTGATTTGGCGATTTGGGAACTCAATTTTCTCAAGGCCTGAGACATCAAACGAGCCTGAAGACCGATAAATTGATCCCCTATTTCGCCCTCAATCTCGGCTTGAGGAGTTAAAGCAGCTACTGAATCAATCACGATTACGTCAACTGTTCCTGATTTGACCAATGATTCAACAATTTGGAGAGCTTGTTCTCCGCTATCTGGTTGAGAAATCAATAAATCATTAACCTTAACCCCAATTCTTTTACCATATTCTGGGTCTAAAGCGTGCTCAGCATCAACATAAGCAGCAACACCTCCTTTTTTCTGGGCTTCGGCAGCAATATGTAAAGCCAGGGTAGTTTTACCAGAACTTTCAGCCCCGAAAATTTCCACTATTCTACCTCTGGGCATACCGCCAACCCCCAAAGCTAAATCTAAAGAAATCGAACCAGTGGGAATTGTGTCCACATCAACCCTTTTAGCTTCACCTAATTTCATAATTGAACCTTCACCAAAGCGCTCCTTAAGTTCGGAAACGGTTTCTTCTAAAACCTTTGCTTTATCAAAAGTTTTTTCTTTTGTTTGTTTTTTCATAAAATTTATTGATTATTAAATATTATCCTTCTAATTATTGTGTTAGTTTTACCGAAGCGGTTTTTCGCTTCGATTTTTATTGTATTTACGCCCGCAGAAAGTTCTATTTCTTTTTTAAAATTACCCTCTCTATCAATATATACTTCCTGACCATTGACTGTCAAATAAGCCACTGGATTGGTTTTGCCGATAATTTCGAAATTTTCCTGATTAATCGTGATATCAGCCGGGGGTTGGTAAACTTCTAATTCCGGGGCTTTAATCAAAAACTTTATTTCGTGCCAAAAATACCAAACCACTAAAATTAAAAACAAAATAAAAAGTCCTAAGATAATCCTTTTCGGAGTTATGGCTAATCTCCTCCTTTTCACCAATGGCTCAAGTGGCTTATCTTTTAATTCCAACTTTATCTTCTCCATATTTTTTAAAATTCATCCTCTTCTTCGGTCTCTTCCTTTTCTTCTTCACCTTCTGATTCTTCTTCGTAGTCTTCCTTTTTCTTACTTGGAATAGGAATTTCGTCTATTCCACCCAAATCTTTTTCCTCTTTTTCTCTTTTGATTAAAACCTCGCGCGGCTTGGCTCCATCAGCTGGACCAATAATTCCTTCTTGCTCCAGCATATCCAGTAAACTGGCGGCTCGGGCATAACCAATTCTAAATCTTCTCTGTAAATATGAAGCTGAAGCCTTACCCATTCTAATCACCAAATCTCTGGCTTCTTCTAATAAGGGGTCGTCCCAAGCCAGGCTTTGTCCTTCAAAACTCACCTCTTCCGGTTCGGGAATAATTTCTTCATATTCAATTTCGCCAGCTTCTTTCTTGAGAAATTTAACCACATTCCTAATTTCTTTTTCCGAAGTATAAACTCCTTGAATTCTCCTTGGTTTACCCACATCACCAGCCAAGAACAACATATCACCATTACCCAATAGCCGGTCTGCTCCACCCATATCTAAAATTGTTCGAGAATCAACCTGAGAAGCCACTTGTAAAGCAATTCGCGAAGTAATATTGGCTTTAATTAAGCCAGTAATAACCTCCACTGATGGTCTTTGAGTAGAAACCACCAAATGCAGACCAACGGCTCGAGACATCTGAGCCAAGCGAACAATTGCCCATTCTACTTCTTTGCCATAAGCAGCCATAATATCAGCCAATTCATCAACAATGATTATAAGGTAAGGCAAAATATTTTGGGGCGATGTTTTAACTATTTTTTCATTATAAGAAGCCAAATCCTTGGCTCCTACTTCAGCCAGCTTTTTATATCTTTCCTCCATTTCTTTAATTGCCCATTTAAAAGCATTAAGAACTTTATTTAATTCCACAATCACCGGAGTTAATAAATGAGGAATTCCGTTGTAAAAAGGCAGTTCTACTCTTTTGGGGTCAATTAAAATAAATTTTAATTCCCAAGGAGATTTTTGATAAAGCAAACTAATAATCAAGCTATGAATACAAATACTTTTACCACTGCCAGTGGCGCCAGCAATTAATAAATGAGGCATTCTCGCCAAATTAGCCCAAACCGGATTACCAGCCACGTCTCTTCCTAAAATCATATTTATGTAGTGGCCATCTTTTTTATAATCATAACCAGCTAACAAATCCCTTAAGCGAACTAAGGTCTTTGTCTTGTTGGGAATTTCTATTCCTACCAAAGAACGACCAGGAATCGGGGCTTCAATTCTAATCGGATGAGCGGCCAGGGCTAAAGAAATATCCCGATGAAGAGCAGTAATCTTGGCTAATTTCACTCCCCCAGCTGGTCGGAGAGTATATTGAGTAACAGTGGGACCAACATTGACCTCACCCATTTCCACCGGAATGCCAAAATTTCCCAGAGTTTTTTCAATAATAGCCATATTTGTCTTAATATCACCACTGGCTGGATAACCCTTGTCAGGTTCTAATAATTCAAGTGGTGGAAAGGTATAATCTTTAATGCCCGGACCGGAAATAGTTAATAATTCTTCCTCTTTGCCTGCCGTAGCCTTGGCGGAGACAGGGCTAATTGTTTCTTCTTCTAATTCTTTTGTTTTTAAACCAGGCTTTCCCAATATTCTTCTGACAAAACGAGCCACTTTTTTTTCTGAACTGGGTAAACCTTTAATTTCTTTGGATAATTTCTCAGTAGGCAGTCCCTCCTCTTCTTTTTCTTCCCGGGGTAATTTCCTTAAAGGAATATTAAAAGTAATTAAAACAGAAATCAAAAGAGCAGCCCCAAATATAACTAAACTGACCCAAAATCCAAAAATTTTCGAAAATGGCCAACTAATCAAATAACCTAACCAGCCAGCCCTATATTGTTCACCACTGGGAAATATAATTTGAACCAGGGCCAAGAAACTTAAAACAAAAAGAAACATTCCCACTAAGCTTGAAAAATAAACATTTCTATGAATTTCTTTTAAAATGGCGATACCAGCCGCAATAAAGGCTAAAGGGATAAGCCAAAGGCAGGAACCAAAAACAAATTTAGACCCTTTCAAAAGATATCCGCCCAAAAAGCCGCCTACTCCTTGAAAACTTAGGAGAAAAATTATAGCCAAAGTAAATAAAATAACTGCTGCTACTCCTCTTTTGGTTTCAGGATGGATATTCAGTTTGGGTTTTTTCTCTTTTTCTTCGTATTTCTTCAGTTTTTTCTTCAATCTTTTAATTTTCTTTTTATTCATACTTAATTATTTTAACACATTTTCAAATTACAAACAAAAAGCCCCGACCGCGGTCGGGGCGAACAAAATTTATTCCTTTTGTTTTCTGTCTTCTATTTTTTCTCTAAATCCTGTACCAGCTGGGATTAACTTACCGATGATGACATTTTCTTTCAAACCCCTTAAAGGATCAATTCTTCCTTCAGTAGCTGCCTTAATTAAAATTCTAACTGTTTCTTGAAATGAAGCAGCCGACAAGAAACTTTCAGTGCTTAAAGCAACTTTAGTAATCCCTAAAATTAATGGCTGATAAGTGGGTGGTTTTTTACCATTTTTTTTAGCTTTCTCATTCTCTTCCAAAACTATATCTTTTTCCATTATTGCCCCAGCCAATAAATTAGTATTGCCAACATCTTTAACCCTCACCCGAGAAAACATCTGGTGGATAATTATTTCAATATGTTTATCATTCAAACCACCGCCTTGAGTAGAATAGATCTTCTGAACTTCCTTAATAATATAACGCTGAACCGCCTCTTTGTCAGCTAATTTAAACATTTCCTTCAAATCAACTGGTCCTTCGCAGAGTTGCTGACCCCGAGTAATGGAATCATTTTTTTGAACCCAAACCCCGGTCTGAGGAGGAATAACGTATTCTTTAATTGCTTTTCTTCTTTTCTTTTTACTGTCTTCTATCCAGCCCTGAATTTTAATTAATTTCTGTCCAGCTTTTTCTCTAATGCTTATTACCTTACCTGTTAACTCAGAAACCACGGCCTTACCCCGGGGTAAACGGGCTTCGAAAATTTCTTCTACTCGAGGTAAACCCTGGGTAATATCAGTGCCACCAGCTACCCCACCAGTATGAAAAGTTCTTAAAGTTAATTGGGTGCCTGGCTCACCAATGGCTTGGGCAGAAATAATTCCTACTGCTTCGCCTAAATCAATTAATTTGTTTCTTCCTAAGTCATAACCATAACACGTTCGACAGATACCAAACCTGGTCTTACAGGTAATTGGCGAACGAACCAATAATTTTTCTATGCCTAAATTTTCTATTTCTCGAGCCTTGGCTTTACTAATTAATTCATTTTTCTTTAAAATAACTTTTTTGGTTTTAGGATTTTTAATTTCTTCCAAGCTGACTCGACCAGTAATTCTTTCCATTAAAGAAATTCCCAAATCTTCTAAATCTCTTTTATAAATCATAATCCCTTCTTTATCCTTGCAATCATCCTCCCTAATTACCACATCCTGGGCCACGTCAACTAAACGACGGGTTAAATAACCAGCGCTGGCAGTTTTTAAAGCTGTATCAGCCAAACCTTTTCTACCGCCGTGAGTAGAAATAAAGTATTCCAAAACATTAAAACCTTCTTTAAAGCTGCTGATTACTGGCAATTCAATAACTTCAGAAGCCGGGTTAATCACCAAACCCTTCATGCCCATCATTTGAGTAGCTGGCCCCCAGGAACCTCGAGCTCCAGAAGAAAATATCATATTCACGGGACCATTTGGGTCAATGGCTTTGGGCACTAAATCTGATATTTTGTTTTTAATCCTAGCCCAAACTTCAATAGATTTAGCCTTGCGCTCCACTTTGGTCAAAAGGCCTTCCTGATATTGCTTTCTTATTTCATCCACTTCTTTCTGGGCAGATTCAATAATCTTATATTTTTCCTCCGGCATGCTGAGGTCATCCATGCCCCAGCTAATACCTGATTTGGTAGCATATTCAAATCCCAAATTCTTTATTTTATCTAAAAATTCCTGAGCTTTTTCCGCACCCAACAAACTAATGGCCTCTTCGGTAATAATCTTTAGCTGTCTGGCATTTAGTTCTTTATTTATAAAATCCATTTCTTTGGGAAGAACGGAATTAAAAATAATTCTTCCGGCTGAAGTTTCAATTAAAGAACCTTTCAATAAAATCTTTACCTTGGCTTGAAGATCAATTATACCTGATTGATAAGCTAATATTGCCTCTTCAATATTGGCAAATATTTTACCCTCTCCTTTCAAACGGTCTTGGATTTTAGTCATAAAATAACAACCCAAAACCATATCCAGAGTCGGATAAACAATTGCTTCGCCAGTAGCTGGTTTAAATAAATTTATTGCCGAAGCCATAATCTCTCTACTTTCTCTCTGGGCATTCTCGGATAAAGGCAAGTGAACGGCCATTTGGTCGCCATCAAAGTCAGCATTAAAAGCCTTGCAAACCATGGGATGAATCTGAATGGCTAAACCCTCAATTAAAATTGGTTTAAAAGCTTGAACACCCAAACGATGAAGAGTGGGGGCGCGATTTAAAAGCACCTGATATCTGTCTGTAACTTCCTCTAAAATTGCCCAAACCTCATCTACCCCCTCTTCAATTAATCTTCTAGCTCCCCTGATATTGTAAACCAATTCTCTTTCAATCAGTTTATTAATCACAAATGGTTTGAAAAGTTCCAAAGCCATTATTTTGGGAATACCACACTGATAAAGTTTCAATTCTGGACCAACCACAATCACTGAACGACCAGAATAATCAACTCTTTTACCTAATAAATTCTGACGGAACCGACCTTGTTTTCCTCTCAACATATCAGCCAAAGATCTTAACTGACGACGCTGACCAGTACTGGCCATTACCGCTTTCTGACCCCGACGAGAAGCATTGTCAATCAAGGCATCAACTGCTTCCTGCAACATTCTTTTTTCATTACGACAAATTACTTCCGGGGCATTAAGTTCTAACAATCTTTTCAAGCGATTATTTCTATTAATCACCCGGCGATATAAATCATTCTGGTCAGAGGTAGCATATCTTCCCCCATCTAATTGAACCATTGGCCTCAGGTCAGGAGGCATCACTGGTAAAGTGGTTAAAAACATCCATTCGGGCCTGATACCAACCCTTTTTAACCCTTTGACCAAACGCAAACGAGCTAAAATTTTCTTTCTTTGGCCAGGAGGAGTTTTTTTGAATTCCTCCTCTAATTCATTTATCAATTTATCTAAATCAATTTCTTTTAGAATATCCCTGATTGCTTCGGCTCCAATTCCAGCACTAAAAACCTCGCTATATTTTTGGGAAAGCTGTTGGAAAGCAAGCTCAGAAATAATCTCCATTTTTTTTATCTTACCTAATTCGTCCTTGGCCCGGTCGCGAGCTAATTTTAATTCTTTCCGGGATTCTCTGCCTTTGGTGATTTTTAATTTTGCTTTGTATTCTCTTTCGATTTCCTTAAACGCTTTTTGCCGAGCCGTCTCATCAACTTTGGTAATAATATAAGCGGCGAAGTAAATTACTTTTTCCAATTTTTGAACAGAAATATTTAACATCAGGCCGATTCTTGAAGGTACTCCGCGCAAAAACCAAATATGAGAAACCGGTACTGCCAATTTAATATGTCCCATTCTTTCACGTCTAACAATAGAACGGGTAACCTCAACTCCGCAGCGGTCGCAAATTACTCCTTTATAGCGAATTCGGCGGTATTTACCGCAATAACATTCCCAGTCTTTCTCTGGACCAAAAATCGCCTCAGAAAACAAGCCGTCTTTTTCTGCTCTTTGAGTCCGGTAATTAATAGTCTCTGGTTTAGTTACTTCGCCATAAGACCAGGAGGAAATTTCTTCAGGACTAGCCAGCTTTAACTGAAGAGCGTCAAAATCTTCTGGTTTTTTTAGTTCGTCAAACACCATAAAATTATTTTTTTATTTTTTTCGCTTTAGATTGGATTTGGGATATTTCTTCTTTTTTAATTGGACTAACAGAAAATCCCAACGATTTTAATTCACTGACTAAAACATTAAAAGATGAAGGAATGTTGGGAGCATGAATAGGTCTCCCTTTAATAATTGAATCATAGGCATTGGCTCGGCCAATCACATCATCAGATTTAACAGTCAGCATTTCTTGTAAAGAATAAGCTGCCCCATAACCTTCCAAAGCCCAAACTTCCATTTCACCAAATCTCTGACCACCAAATTGAGCTTTTCCTCCCAGAGGTTGCTGAGTAATTAAAGAATAAGGACCAATGGAACGCATATGAATTTTATCTTCAACCAGGTGGTTCAATTTCATAATATAAATATAACCAACAGTTACTGGCTGAATAAATTTTTCACCGATTCTACCATCATAAAGAAAAACCTTGCCAGTTTCGGGTAAATCAGCTTTTTGGAGTTCTTGTTTAATTTCTTCCTCAGTTACTCCAGAAAATGGCGGGCTGTAAGCCCGATAGCCCAAACGATGAGCTGCCCAACCCAAGTGGGTCTCCAGTATCTGGCCAATATTCATACGCGAAGCCACGCCCAAAGGATTAAGAATAATATCAACCGGCGTCCCATCTTCCAAATGAGGCATATCTTCTTCTGGCAAAATTTTGGAAATCACTCCTTTATTTCCGTGACGGCCAGCTAACTTATCTCCCACCGCTACTTTTCTAAATTGGGCGACTTCTACCTGAATTGCTTTGATTACTCCAGTCATAAGTTTGTCTCCTTTTTCCCGGGAGAAAATTTTAATCCCCACCACCCGACCCCTTTTGCCGTGAGGCAATCTTAAAGAAGTATCTTTAATATCCCTGGCTTTATCACCAAAAATTGCTCTTAAAAGTCTTTCTTCAGCTGTTAAATCACTTTCTCCTTTGGGAGAAATTTTTCCTACCAAAATATCATCCTGACCAACTTCGGCTCCAATACGAATAATTCCTTCTTCGTCCAAATCCTTTAAGCGATTTTCTCCAACATTGGGAATATCAGCCGTGGTTGTTTCGGGACCAAGTTTAGTATCTCGCACCTCGCAAATAAATTCTTCAATATGGATAGAAGAAAAATAATCATTTTTTAACATTCTTTCCGAAAGAATAATAGCATCTTCAAAATTAGCTCCTGACCAAGACATAAAAGCGACCAGAACATTCTGGCCAAGGGCTAATTCGCCATCATCGGTTGAAGAACTGTCAGCCAAAATTTCACCTTTTTTCACTCTCTGTCCTTTTTTAACTATCGGCCTTTGGGTAATGCAAGTATAATCATTGGAGCGCAAAAAATTATGCAGATAAATATTTTTAACTTTACTATGAGAAGAAATAACAATATGGGAAGCATCCACCTCTTTAATCGTAGCTTCTCCTTCAGCCACTACCACCTGACCAGAATCTTTGGCTGCCTTGGCTTCAATACCGGTACCCACCAAAGGGGCTTCGGGATTAACTAAAGGCACGGCTTGACGCTGCATGTTCGAACCCATTAAAGCTCGGTTAGAATCATCATGTTCAACAAAAGGAATTAGAGCTGTAGCAATACTAATTGATTGGTAAGGTGAAACATCAATAAAATCAACTTTTTCCCTATCAATAATACCTGGTTCACCATGAATTCTGGCTTCTACTCTTTTGTCTTTAATTCTTTTATTGGCGTCTAAACTAACGCCAGCGTGGGCAATGTTATATTTTTCTTCTTCAAAAGCATCAAGATAGACAATTTCATTAATTACCACTCCGTTTTTAACTTTTTTATAAGGGGTTTCAATAAATCCATAAGGATTAATCCGAGCATAAGAAGCCAGGTGACCAACCAAGCCAATGTTTGGACCTTCGGGTGTCTCAATGGGACAAATCCGACCATAGTGGCTGGGATGAACATCACGCACCTCAAAACCAGCTCGTTCTTTGGTTAAACCACCCGGACCCATGGCTGAAAGACGTCTCTTATGTTCCAGTTCAGACAAAGGATTAATCTGATTCATAAACTGAGACAATTGAGAAGAAATAAAAAATTCTTTGACTACTGCCATTAAAGGACGAGAATTTATAAGTTGAGCTGGCTGAAGATTATAAATATCTAAAGTACTCATTCGGTCCCGGCCAATTCTCTCTAATCGGGCCAAACCTACCCGCATCTTATTCTGTAAAAGCTCTCCTAAAGTTCTCACCCGACGATTCCCTAAATGGTCAATATCATCACCCGGCGTCTCAGGGTCATTGTTCAATTTAATAATTTCTTTGATTATTAAAATCAAATCTTCTTTTCTTAAAATTCTATATTCTTTATTTAAAGGAGTTTTAATACCTAAGCGCTGATTTAATTTGTATCGGCCAACCTCTGATAAATCATAGCGTTCAAAATTCTTAAACATATTCTCAATCAATTGTTTGGCATTATCAATTGCTGCTAAATCTCCTGGTCTAATCCTTCTATAAATCTCAATCCAGGCATCTTCCTGGCTCCTGGAAGGGTCGCGCTCAAGGGTTTCTTTCATGAATTGAATCTCGCCATTATCAACATCTTTGAATTCTTTTAAAATATCTTCGTCTTTAATTAATCCAAAAATGCGCAAAAGAGTGGTTACTGGAATTTTTCTTTTGCGGTCAATTCTGACCACAATTGAACCATTGTATTCGCTCTCAAATTCAAGCCAAGCCCCCCGATTGGGAATAATTTTGGCCCCATGCATTTTTCTTCCGCGCATATAGGTAGTAGTAAAAAAAACTCCCGCTGAACGAATCAGCTGGGAGATAACCACTCTTTCCACTCCGTTTAAAATAAAAGTTCCCCGAGGAGTAATCAGGGGCATGTCAGTCAAAAATATTTCCTGCTCTTTTGTCTCATTGGTTTTTTTATTAACCAACTTTAACTTAACTCTTAAAGGAGCTTCATAAGAAAGACCATCTTTCTTGGCTTTTAGTTCATCGCATTTTGGCTCATCAAGATAATAATTGCCGAAATATAAAGCCAAGTCCTTCCCGCCATAATCACGAATCGGAGAAATCTCGTCAAATAACTCTCTTAAATTCTTTTCCAGAAATTGCTTATAACTATTAAGCTGGATTTCAACCAGATTGGGAAGGGGAACTAAATGTTTGGGGTAATTTGAAAAAAACTTGATTTTAGCCATAAGAAAAGAAAGATACCCAAAAATTGGGCTTTTCAAAGCTTTTTCTATTTAATTTATCTAAACTTAGAAGTCAAAAAGTTTTTTTTAGAGATTAAGGCTAAGGGCTTTAACGATTGCTAAAACAATCCTAGTTGATGTTAGCCCTGCCCCTTTATCAATCTCTAATTTTATATTCTTTAAAGACTCTAATTCTATTTTATTCTTTTTTAATAGCTTGTCAAGAGTAGAGAGCAAATCGTCGGTATTATCCGTGGTTGCTTTATGGATTTTATCCCTCGACTTCGCTCGGGATCCTGTCCTGTGGGACAGGACAATCTCAATCGGCGACCGTCCGTGTTCTTTGGCTTTTTGAATTTTGAAAATCAATTTAGCCATCATCCAAATCGTAGCAGAAAATTAATTCCGTCGCAATAAAACGACATCCGATGCCCTAATATTATCAATTTAGTTTTCGGACATCGGATGTCGGGATATTAAAATAGTGATTTTATTCTTTCTCAATTAATTCCTCAACTTTTTGTTTTGCTTGGTCTAATTTTTTAATTATTTCCACCTAGATAAATAAAAATCTCTCCACAATCCTTACATTCATAAATCGGTTGATTGGGTTCGGGTATTGGTTTATTTGGTTTGTAGTCAACTACATCTCCAACCCTATCCCCTCTATCAAATACATTTTTACTTTTGCATTTAGGACACTCTTTTTTATCTGTTCTTTCCATAAAATTATTTTTTTAATTTTTATGTCTCTAGACCCGCAATCAAATTTTGTAAATTTACCTTTACTTTTTCTGTAGTTCCTTCGGCATTTTCAGAATTAATAGATACCTCCACAACAAATGCTCCCGTCGTGCTAGAACACATCCTAATCCAGATAACTATTTCATCTTTATTGTTCCAATATGGCAAATTACTATTAGAAAGTATGCGCGTATCCGCAAAGTCTAATAAGCGCATTTCGTTTTGGGAATTAAATAAATTTGAATTAAAAGTACGTATCCAATTCTTTCCTACCTGAAAAGGGTGTTGTTTTTGAACAGGTAATTTAAAGGTTAATGTGGGCTTCTTAAGGGTGAAACCCGAATTATTCAGCATCTTAAATTCAACCCTATAAGATTTAAACGAATTAGGAAATTCTTTATATGCATTCCTTAACTCCGCTGGTAAATTGCTTTTTAAATGAACGCTTGGTTTACTAATAGATAATTCTATCTTTGTTTTTATGTATTTTTTCCTTGGATCAGCCACAGAAAGAGCTATGACAGCAGCCAATAATGCCACAAATATACCACTCCCTTGGATTAAGTTTCCAAGGCGAGGATGTTCTCCGAATGGCTTATAAAAAATCAAATAACAAAATATTATAAATCCCAAAATTAAGACTGTTATAATAAATATATATCTTTTCTTCATGCCCTCCTCCAATCAAATTTTTCTCAAGTTTTATTTATATTTTTTCCAACTAACTCTACCGGGCCTTTTATAATCTTTTACTCCTGTAATCGGTTTCCTTGCTATAATTAAGTATTTAAACCCCCTCAAAAAGAAATTAAATTTTTGGGCTCGATAATGCCAGATCCTTGTATTTGAACTCTGATTTCTTCGTGTCACACAAATTAAATCAACTGGTTCAAAATTTACTCTATCAACCAATATTTCATAAATTTTAAACCCAACCGGAGTAAATTTTCTTTTGACCCACTGGTCACCAATTAACCACCCCACCACTTTCCCCGGTTTAAGTATTCTGTAGATTTCTTGAGCAACTTTTTCCAATTCATTATAAAAATTTATGTCTTCGGCAGAGATTTTTCCAATATCTGCCGGTTCGTTTGAGTAACTAACATTATCGCCATAAGGAGAATCAATGAAAACCATATCAACTGAAGCATCCTTAAGTGGAATTTTGCGGGAGTCATTTTTAACAACTTTCGGATGCTGAGGATTTATATCATATCCGAGTACCCTTCTTCCTTCTTCTTCGCAAACATCAATCGTTGTCCCGCTTCCACACATAGGATCAACTACTAAATCATCTGGTTTAGTATATCTCTGGATCATATTCCAAATGATAAAAGCTGGTGTAACTCCCTGAAATTTATTATTGCCTTTTGGTTTTTTACCATAGCTTTGCTTGGGATAATCCCAAAGAGTAGTCGTTTCGAAGGATGGCTTTTCTTCTATTAATGTTTCCTCTTTTGTAAATTTATTTTTAATTGTTTTCATGAATTATATTCTTTAAATCTTCAATAAATTTATCAAACATTTTGACTTTTTCACTCTCTTCAATTTGCGTTTCGCTCATCACGTAGCTTCCATCAGTATCCACCTCTGCAATTGCACGTCCCTTTTGTATTGGACTTTTACGTGTAAGTGTCCCGTCTTCATCAAGTGTTATAAAAAATACTCTTATCTTTTCTGTGACGGGATCACTAGATAGTTTAATTTTCCAATAGCCGGTCTGGGCTACTCTTTCTCTCAGTGTAGATTTACTTGAAAGAATAGCAATAATCTTAAAAGTTTCAGGATTATAAATAATTACATCTGCATCTGGTAGATGTAATCCGAATTCTCCGTAATTAATCGATGCCGCTCTTTTCACTTTACTCAGTTCTTCAGAAAGGTTTTCGGGTTTTGTTCTCTCCAGTGTATCTCCTGCTACAATTTTTAATCCCATGCTTTCAACCTCGTCTTTAATAATATAAATTATAAGTTTTTCAAGATTGTGGCCTTTAAAAGTTTTCCATGATTGCTCATGATCCTCGCCATCAAAATCTTTCTTATGTTGTTCCTTAGCTTCTTCAAATACTTCGGAGATATGTCTAAAAGCATCGTCTCCGTGAGTCTTCTTTTTATTTTCGTAAATTTTAACTATATCATTAAATATCATATATTTTATTTTATCATTTCTAATTTATATTAACAAATCTTTTCCATGTCCTTTTATTCTACCTCTTTTTTCTTCTTTTTTCCATACCGCCACTATTTAAGGAATTTGTTGTGATTTCTGAAAACCATTATCCGCCATAGGCGAATAAACTCCGCCCTCGCTCCCTGATAAGGAATTTACCAAAATTTCTGAAGACCGTTGCGCAGCCGAGCCCTGTAAAGACAAAATAAAGAGCCAGATAATATTGGTTCGGCGAGCAACAGAAGTGCCTGTGTAATTACATTATCTAACCACTATACGGCAACTTCGTGGTCTGAAGAGGTTTTGGTAAATTCCGCTCGTTATTCCCTCCAAATTTTGAAAGTGTCAAATAATTTAAAAAGCCTCGATAAAATCGGGGCTTTATTTCGGAAATTAATAAAATTTTTATTAAGTAATCGGATTTGAATAACGCACTGGTGCCGGATAACGTCGGCCAGCGGCTGCAAAAATAATTTTATCAATTTCTGCTTTCTCATCAGCCGTCCAACGAATAAAACGCATCAAATATTCCCGCGGAGGATTTAATTTACTTTGTTTGTCGCTTCCGGGACCATAATTAATGTCTTGTTCAATCATCAAAAGCTGTGAATAGTATAAATTTACAATTGGCTCATCAAATTTCATAGGAAATTCCAACTTATTTACGCTATCTATTAATTCTTCTGGGTCTTTGCCTTGATACATCTCTTCAAAGGCCAAATATAAACTATGGGCATTTTGGGGACTGCTTAATCTTTTAATAAAAAGGTCTATTAATAACCTGATATGCGTAGGATAGAATTCTTCTTTTCCGGGTATTAATAAACCTACGGCAAAATCATGCGGTGAAAATTTTCCTGTGTGCTTAACCGTTACTCCAACCCCACCAGGACTGGTATAAATAACCTTATGTTGCTCTTGTTCAAGCCCGAGTAAATCATTTTTCAATTGTGACATTTCCATAGATAAATAGATTATAACATTATAGAAGCAGGGGGAAATGTCACACAGCTTCTCTTTAATTTAAATTCTATCTCTAAATAACTTGGATGACAATGACCTGGCAGTATCTTTAAATCTTTTTATCGATAAATCCAGATATTCTTTCTCTTTATCTATACCAATAAATTTTCTCCCGAAAAGATTTGCGGCAAGACCCGTTGTAGAGCTGCCCGTAAATGGATCTAAGATTATGTCTCCCCTTTTACTGCTGGCCAATACTATTCTTTTCAATAATTCGAGCGGCTTTTGTGTCGGGTGTTTACCGAATTTCTTTTCTCCCGGTTTCGGGGTGTTAATTGCCCAAACAGACCTCATTTGTTTATTTGGTTTTTTTAAAAAATCTTCTCCCCAGTTTCCTTGACGCATATCGTCGTAATTAAAAACATGTTTTGCTCTCTTGTCTTTGCGCGCCCAAAGCAGTGTTTCATGACTGGCTGCAAAATATCTACCGCTCAAATTGGGAGAGGCATTTGGTTTAAACCACGAAATATCATTTAATATGTGAAATCCAGCAATTTGTAATGCAAACCCGCAAATATAAATTGAATGGTATGTTCCGCTTATCCAAATAGTGCCGTGCGGCTTTAACATCCGTCTGCATTCTTTTATCCAGTTCAAATTAAACTCAAAATCCTTCTTCAATCCATTGCTTTTGTCCCATTCTCCCTTATTTACACTTACGCGCCTACCCGCATGAAGAGTAAATCCGCCGTTTGAAAGTAAATATGGTGGATCCGCAAAAATCATGTCAATTGAATTCTCGGGTAGGTCCTTTAATAGTTCAAAGCTATCACCGTGATATAAAACAAAATTATCCTCGGAAAAATAAGGTTTTTGCTCAATGTAAGATAATATTTTTCTTCCCTTTTCCATTATTTTTATTTTACCTCTTTTTTCTTCTTTTTTCCATACCGCCACTATTTAAGGAATTTGTTGTGGTTCCTGGAAACCATTATCCCGCAGCTGCGGGATAAACTCCGCCTCGCCTTTAGCGAAGAATTTGTTTTCACTGAGACAACTTCGGAGGCAAAATGCATGGTTTCGCCGAAGGCGAAATTTTGCCGAGAATTAGTGCGGCCCCGCGCTGGCGGGGCCGACACGTGTCGACATGAAAATAAATTCCGAACACTTTTACTTACTCCTAACAGTGATACTTTGGATTATGCCAAGGGTGATAAAATTAATCAATAAATTACTCCCGCCGTAACTGACAAAAGGCAAAGAAATTCCAGCAATGGGTAAAGCCCCCAAATTCATTCCAATATTTACAGCAACCTGAAAAATCAAAACAATTCCCGCGCCCACACAAAAAAGACGGGCAAAATTATTGGTCGCAATCAGAGCAATTTTTATAATTCTGAAAAACAGCAAAAAATAAAAAACAAGAATTAAAATCACTCCTACAAATCCCATTTCCTCAGCCACGCTGGCAAAAATAAAATCAGTATAGCGGTCAGGCAAAAAATTGAGTTGACTTTGGGAACCATGTCCCAATCCCCTGCCCCACAATTGACCAGCGCCAATGGCAATCTCGGACTGAATCCGATGATAACCTGAACCCCGAGGATCAAGATAGGGATTAATAAAACTAATAATTCTTTGTTTTTGGTAAGGTTTTAATACTATAAACCAAGCAATAACAAAAATTATTGCCCCAATTAAAAATAAAATTATTAGTTGCCTTAATTTAATTCCGGCAATAATCATTACTCCCAACCATAGAAATACCAAAACCATGGCTGAACCCAAATCTGGCTGGAAAAAAACCAGAGCCACGGGAATTATCATGTAAATACCCGAGATTATAATATGGCGAATTCTATAAAGTTCAATATGACGAAGAGAAAAGTATTCGGCTAAAATTAAAATAATGATTAACTTGGCCAATTCCACTGGTTCAAAATTTATTGGACCGAGATGAAACCAACTCATTGCTCCCCTCACCTGTTTTCCGAAAATCAAGACCCCAGCTAAAAGCAAAACACTGATAATATAGAGAACCAACAAAAAGAAGGGGTGATTTCTGAAAATCCGATAATCCAAAAAAGCAAGAACCATCATTAAAAAAAAGCCACCGATAATAAAAATCAGTTGCTTGTAAAAATACTGGGAATCAGGAGTATAAATCGTACTGTAAATTGATAAAAGCCCGATTCCGCACAAAAACAAAACGCTAATTACTAAAACCCAGTCAAGTTTTTTCAAAAAATATAAAAACATACTAATTAATATTCTTTAAACTTTTCTTGGGTGCCGTGGGCTTTAATAAAGGTTTCGTCTAAAAACACATTGGTGTAAACTTTTATCTCTGATGATGAGATATCACTGCTTGTATAAGGCCAGTTTATTTCGATACTCCGACCTTCATTTATCAGAAAAGTTCTGATGTCTGTTTTGCCAGCGGCAATAATTTTTCCCTTATCATCAAAAAGTAAACCAACTATCTCCACTTTATCTAAATTATAATTGCTTTTATTTTCTAAAACACCATAGAGTCGATACTGACTATTGATTATTTGATGATTTTTATCTTTGACCCTGATTTGTAACTCAGTAAAATCTTTTAATCTTTGCCAATTGGTTCTTTCTAATTCAAAGGCTATCCTGGCTAATGGCTCGGCTAAATAAATTTTTTGCTCAACAATATATTTAGTCTCCTGGGGTAAAATATAAGTACTCCCCTCCTTAGAACCAATTGACTGATTATTGGCATTATAAAAATTAAATTTATAAGAAACCGATTCTACTCCCCAATTATTATTGGGATTTTCTACTTTAGCCACCAAATCAAAATTATTAGCAGTGGTAGGAATAAAATCCTGAGAAATAATCCTCAGACCCATGGGATGAGCACAAAGCCCGCAAGGACCACCGCAGTCTATTCGTGTTTCTCCTTGATTTTGAATTCCGTCAAAACAAGTAGGTTGGGGGTGGTAATGTCTCCATATCAAATAAATCGCCAATCCGATTGCTAAAAGAATAATTAAAAAAACAAAAATAATAGTGAGTTGTTTTCTTAAATACCTAAGCATAATTTTATTATAACAAATTTAAAACAAAATAAAATACCCCGCCAGGCGGGGTATTTTTATTTGAGGACATTATCCTGCCGACTACCTACTCTCTCACTAAAAGCAATACCATCGGCCTCGAAGAGCTTAACTTCCGTGTTCGGAATGGGAACGGGTGTTGCCTCTTCAGTATAATCGGCAAGATAATATCCTCAAAATTTTTTTAATTAATGTCCAAAAAATGTCAACCAATAAACAGGTTAGATGATTTATTAGTACTTCTTGGCTAAATCCTTTACAGGACTTACACCTGAAGCCTATCAAAGTTGTAGTCTTCAACTAATCTATGATACCTAATCTTAAGAAGAGTTTCGCGCTTAGATGCTTTCAGCGCTTATCTCGGCCGAACATAGCTACTCAGCAGTGCCCTTGGCAGGACAGCTGATACACCAGAGGTTCGTTCATCCCGGTCCTCTCGTACTAGGGATGAGGTCTTTCAAGTATCCACGCCTACGGTAGATAGAGTCCAACCTGTCTCACGCATATTAATCACCTATTACTAAGTGTATGGACTATACCATTATCTCCTTAATGAGATAATCGACGTTTTAGCCATCAAAATTGATGACTCTTCTCCCGATTTTATCGGGATTCAGTCTCTACGGGGCTAATAAATTATTTTCTTCCGCTTTTTAGAATAGTTCAATTCTCTGAATTTTTCTATTCTATTGGCTAAATTAACAAAATCTTTTTTATTTTGAATTTTAGATTTTTTATTCAGAATCTCCAACATTAATTTTGCTTGTTGAATTTTCAATTGAAGATGAGGAATTGTATTTTTCAGAATAAATCTTAGTCCTTTCTCATCTCCAACAATCCATTCAATAATTCCATCGTTTCTTTTACGTAAATATCCTAATCCGTAATATTTCTGAATCGCCTTAATTCTCTTCTCCTCTTTTTGAGATTGGAAAAAAGCAATTGTTGGCGCAATCTGAAATCCAAAATGATATGACTTATTTGGTTTAACACGCACATAAATGCTTCCATCTGCATCTAAGAAACCCGCCAAATAAGACCATTTGTTTTTGCTAATCGACATAGAAAAAATTTACAGCTTCCCTCGGTATTATCCTATCATACGACAGGTTGAAAGTCAAGATAGGACTTTACCGATATGAGTCGATTTTTCATTCCGACATTGCTATCGGAAGCCGCCAAACTCGCTAACAGAAACGAGTTTTGGTTGACGGTTTAAACCCAGCTCACGTACCCTTTTAATTGGCGAACAGCCAAACCCTTGGGACCTTCTCCAGCCCCAGGATAGGATGAGCCGACATCGAGGTGCCGAACAGGTGCGTCGATGTGGGCTCTCAGCACCTACCAGCCTGTTATCCCCGGGGTAGCTTTTGTCCGATGTCTTCCCCGATTCTATAATCCAGGGTCGGTTCACTAAGTTCTGCTTTCGCAACTGCGCGACATGCCCGTCTTGCAGTAAAGCCAGCTTATGCCTTTACACGACCGCTCCGATTTCCATCCGGAGCTAGCTGACCTTGATAAACGCCTCCGTTACCTTTTAGGAGGCAAGCGCCCCACTTAAACTACCTAGCACTCACTGTCTCCTTCTGATTTTTTAAGAAGGGTTAGAATTATCAGTTTGAAAGATGGGTATTTCACGATCGGCTCCATCCCAACCGAAGTCAAGACTTCAAAGCCTCCCCACTATACTACGCATCCAAACCGACAAACCAATGAGAACCTATAGTAAAGCTCCCGGGGTCTTTTCGTCTTACCGCAGGTAGTCGGCATCTTCACCGACACTGCATTTTCACCGGGCTCCTCGTTGAGACAGTTCCCCAGTCGTTACACTTTTCCTGCAGGACATAACTTACATGCCAAGGAATTTCGGTACCTTAGGACGATTATAGTTATCGCCGACGTTCACTAGGGCTTCGGACAGTGAGCTCTCCGACCGAAGTCGGAGAACCCCCATCGTTAACCTTCTAGCACTGGTCAAGTGTCAGCCCCTATACATCCTCTTGCGAGTTAGCAGGGACCTGTGTTTTTAGTAAACAGTCGCTAGGGATCTTTAGCTGCGTCCCTAAACCCTTACGGGTCGGGAAGGCCTTATTGCGAACTTACGGCCGTTATTTTGCCGAGTTCCTTAACGAGGTTTCACCCGTTCACCTTGGGCTGCTCGCCCTACCTACCTGTGTCGGTTTACGGTACGAATCCTTCATTCCTAACCATAGAAGTTTTTCTTGGAAGATTGCTCACTTGGATTGGCCTGTCCGTAGACAAACCTTTTGTCAGTTCCTGGACTGGTATCTAACGGATTTACCTATTAGACATCCTCAAACCAACAACACAAATCCAATAATATGCCCAAACTACAAATCTTCGTCACTCCTTAGAAAAATGAAGGAGGGCCGGAATATTAACCGGCTGTCCATCGACTACCCCTTTCGGGATTGCCTTAGGATCGCCTAACCCTTGGCTGATTTCCATTGCCAAGGAAACCTTAGGTTTTCGGTGACCCCGTTTCTCACGGGGTTTGCGGTTACTCATCCCAACATTCTCTCTTCCCTGGACTCCACTCTGCCTTCCAGCAAAGCTTCACTGCCCAGGAAATGCTTCTCTACCTCCCCCACCTAAAATTAGGTGGGGGACCGTATCTTCGGTACTAAGTTTAGCCCCGGTACATTTTCAGCGCGCCTCACCATACTAAGTGATAGAGTGGTGAGTTGTTACACACTCTTTAAATGATAGCTACTTCTAAGCTAACATCCCACCTGTCAAAGGTAAGACACTTCTTTTGCCACTTAACTTAGTTTAGGGACCTTAGATGACGATCAGGGCTGTTTCCCTTTTGACCACGAAGCTTAGCCCCCGTAGTCTTACTCCCTTGCTTTAACTCTTAGTATTCGGAGTTTAGTAGGATACCTAGGTAAAACCACGATATTCCTTCTAGTGCTCTACCCCTAAGAGAAACACAAGAGGCTAGCCCAAAAGCTATTTCGAGAAGAACCAGCTATTACCAGGCTCGATAAGCTTTTCACTACAACCCACAACTCATCTCCGAGTATTGCTCGGCTCGTGAGTACGGACCTCCCTCCGACCTTCGTCGGAGTTCATCCTGGTCATGGGTAGCTCGCCTGGCTTCGGGTCTTTTGTGTCCTCTTATAAACGCGCTATTCACACTCGGTTTCCCTCTGCCTCCGTCCTAATGGACTTAGACAAAGAAGACACAAAAACTCGTTGGGTCGTTCTGCAAAAAGCACGCCGTCACCCCTTGCGGGGCTCCGACTCTTTGTAAGTATATGGTTTCAGGTACTATTTCACCGCCCTCACTGGGCTACTTTTCACCTTTCCCTCGCGGTACTAGTTCACTATCGGTGATATTGAGTATTTAGCCTTGGCAGAATAGTTCTGCCTGCTTCCGACAAGATTATCGTTTCTCGCCGTACTCAAGAATAATGACTAGGAGTATAAGACCCTTTTCACCTACAGGACTATTACCTTCTTTGGTAGGGCTTTCCAGCCGCTTTTGATTAAGGAAGTCTTATTTGTTACGCTCCCCGGAGTTACCCCCGATGTCACTATCTTACAACCCCTTTTAAAATTTTTTAGAAAAATTTTAAAAAGTTTAGGCTCTTCCCTTTTCGCTCGCCACTACTAAGGGAATAAAATTCTTTCTTTTTTCCTCCGGCTACTGAAATGTTTTACTTCGCCGAGTTCGCGGTCCCGTCATGCGACAGGACCGTTCCGATTTATCATCGGAACGGGTTTCCCCATTCGGAAATCCCCGGATCATAGGTTGCTACACACCTCCCCGAGGCTTATCGCAGCTACGCCACGTCCTTCCTCGCCTCAATATCCCAAGGCATTCACCATATACTCTTATGAGTAAACCTGTTTATTAGTTGACAATTTATAGACATTAATTATTTGGTAAGATTAAATTTTCAAGGAACTAAGTAAGAAAAAACCGCTTAAAAGCGGTTTAACCAGATTTAGGTATTTAAATACCTGGTTTTTTCAACCGCTTTTATGAATTAATTGTTTTAGGTTTTTTCTCATATAATTTTAATAATACCATTATAAATGGTAAAAATTGACTTGTCAATAGTTTTATCCCCTATTTCTCGCTTAAATCCTGTCTTATTTTTTCCAATAATCGAGCAGCCTGCTCTTTGCCGCCCAGACCAAAAGCCAAACCACCAGCTATGGCAAACATGGCAATTATCCCGATAAAAATGGTCTGAATTAAAGTAGGGGCAATACCCAACTGAGTCAAGGCAATAATAAATCCAAAAATCAGGATTGCCCATCTAACTATTGTACTAATGGCTGAGGCTGAAGCCAGGCCCGCTGTATCGGCACTGGCCTTAACCAGGCGTTGCATAAATCGAGCCACGATTGCCGCCACCAAAAGGACTATAGCTGCCACTATGACATTGGGTATATAAAGAAGAATGGTTCTCAAAAACAAAGCAACTTGATCAAGACCCAAGATATCTACTGCGGTCATCAAAAATACGATAATGAAAAACCATTTGACCAATTCTTCAAAAAACTTTGCTGAATCCAGATTAAGTTTGGCTTTAGCCAAGGCGGTCTTAAATCCCAGCTTAGCCAACAGAACATCTAATTTAATTGTTTTAATTAATCGGTTAGCTACCTTGCCCAAGAAAATAGAAATCAACCAACCAATAATAAAAACAATTAAAGCTGCTAATAGAGTGGGTAAAAATCCAATAAACCCACCCCAGATTGTCTTTAAAGAATCAAATAATATTTCCACCATAACAAATTTTCAATTTCTAATTTTCCATTTTAACCGACCTTTGTCCCTCACCAAATCTTGGTGCGGGGATTTATTTTTATTATACCACAAAAATAATTTTTGGACCTACCGAGAATCGAACTCGGGTCTCCGCACTTGCCCCGTACCAAATTTTTATGGACCGTGGGAGAATTGAACTCCCGTCTTCCGGATGCAAACCGGGAGCTCTACCACTAAGCTAACGGCCCGCAATTTGGTACGGGGTTGCACGCCTGCGGTGTATTAAACCACTGTACTATAGGCCCAAATTTCAAAAATGGGCGACATTGGAGTCGAACCAATGACCTCAGTCTTATCAGGACTGCGCTCTAACCAACTGAGCTAGTCGCCCATTCAAAATTAATCCCGCGCGCGGGATTAATTTTGAAAAGATTTTCAAAAAATCTTTTAGGCTTTGCCTAAAATTCTGAACATCCCAGTGCCACAAACCGGGCAAGTCCCTTTTAGGGCTCTTCTTCTGCCTCCTCTTCCCTTGAAAGTGACTTCCTTGGGGTCTTTTATTTCCACTCCCTTCTTTCGGCACTTTACACAATAAGCTGTAGGCATAAGTGTTTTTACTCGCTTGCGCTCTGTTTAAAGGCGTAGCGATAATCAATTAATTATTATCAAATTTTACTCAATATTCTATTATACAATGAAGCTAATAAAAAATTCAAGAGTCAAGTTGAAAGTTGTGGATAAATCTGATAAAGAATTAAAACTGCCCCGCAGCTGCGGGGCAGTTCAAAATCTACTACGAATTCAAATCCTTTATAGTTGTCCTGAAAAAATAGTCTTTCTTTATAGTCCAAAGACCAACACTTCTTTAATCGATCGTTTTTAAGTAAAAAATTTTCCATCCACAGGTTCCCCTACGGATGCCTTGTTATGACTTCGCCCTAGTCACCGAATTCACCTTAAGCCCCCGCGAACGGGGTATGTCGGGTGCTCCCGGCTTCTCTGGCGTGACAGGCGGTGAGTACAAAGCTTGAGAACGTATTCACCGCGGCGTAGCTGATCCGCGATTACTAGCGATTCCGACTTCATGAGGTCGAATTGCAGACCTCAATCCGAACTGAGACCAGTTTTGAATGGGATTGGCTCCGTCTTACGACTTAGCGACCCATTGTACTAGCCATTGTAGCGCCTGTGTTGCCCAGGGCATCAAAGGGCCATGCTGATTTGGCGTCATCCCCACCTTCCTCCCCGCATAACGGGGCTGTCTCCCGTGACACTTGTAACACGGAACAGGGGTTGCGCTTGTTACCCGACTTAACGGAGCAACTCACGCCACAAGCTGACGACAACCATGCAGCACCTGTCTTAGTGTCCTTGTAGAAGACCCGACTTTCATCGGGGTTTCACTAAGATTTCAAGCCCTGGTAAGGTTCTTCGCTTATCGTCGAATTAAACCAGACGCTCCACCGCTTGTGCAAGCTCCCGTCTATTCCTTTGAGTTTTAGTCTTGCGACCGTACTTCCCAGGCGGAGCACTTAACGCGTTGACTTCGCCACCTGAAGGGTCGATACTTCAGACAGCTAGTGCTCATCGTTTAGGGCGTGGACTACCGGGGTATCTAATCCCGTTCGCTCCCCACGCTTTCGTCTCTGAGGGTCAGGAATGCGCCAGCTGAATGCCTTCGCCTTTGGTGTTCCTCAGAGGATCAACGGATTTCACCCCTCCTCCCTGAGTTCCATCAGCCTCTCACATCCTCTAGTTTAGCCGTTTCCCCTGCAGCCCCATTGTTGAGCAATAGGATTTAACAGAAGACGTACTAAACCCCCTGCAGACGCTTTACGCCCAGTAATTCCGGACAACGCTCGGGGTACTCGTATTACCGCTGCTGCTGGCACGAGTTTAGCAACCCCTTATTCCCAAAGTACACTCATTCCCCGATAAATCGGGGTTATTGCTCCTTTGGAAAAGAATTTTACATCCCGAAGGACTTCTTCATTCACGCGGCGTCGCTCCATCAGGCTTTCGCCCATTGTGGAAGATTCTCGACTGCTGCCTCCCGTAGGAGTAAGGCCCGTGTCTCAGTGCCCTCGTTGGGGAACACGCTCTCACGCCCCCTACCC
>Ga0172365_10000472_pt1 | contig 26678 bp, 26 predicted proteins | sample LakKivSesite48cm_FD_114535 | JGI IMG/M metagenome (GOLD analysis project Ga0172365, IMG submission 114535) | Sediment microbial communities from Lake Kivu, Rwanda - Sediment site 48cm | ecosystem: Environmental > Aquatic > Freshwater > Lake > Sediment | place: Rwanda: Western Province, Lake...
CGAGCGGGTAGAGGACACATTGCAGGAGAACTATGGCTCAGAGACTGGCACCGCCGCGGAATAAACGCGATACTGTAGCTGCCGTGGGTCTCATGAGCAAAGCCCTAGAAGTGCACCAACGGTTGGTGGAGATCTTCGGTGAGCATCCCCATAGACCTCGCCTAGACCCTATCGCTGAATTGGTCTCCACTATCCTCAGCCAAAATACGAACGATGTGCTGCGCGACAAAGCCTTCGACTCATTGCAACAGCGTTTTCCCACCTGGAAACAGGTGCGCGATGCCCCAGTGGAGGAAGTCATAGTAGCGATCAAGGTCGCCGGGCTGAGCCAAAAGAAGGCTCCGCGCATTCAAGAGGCATTGCGGCGCATCTCGGCAGAGCGGGGCGAACTGAGTTTGGATTTCCTGCGCGAAATAGGGGTAGAAAAAGCGAAACAATGGCTCATGGCAATCAACGGCGTTGGGCCTAAGACAGCAGCTATTATTCTGCTCTTTTCTTTCGGCATGCCGGCTTTCCCCGTGGACACTCACATCCATCGGGTGGCTAGGCGATTAGGTTTGATTCCCCTGAAAGCCTCGCGTGAAAAAGCCCATGAGTTACTCGAGGCGTTGCTGCCGCCGCAGGCGTACTACGCTTTTCACCTCAACCTGATCCAGCATGGCCGTGAGGTCTGCCAGGCGCGTCGGCCCCATTGCGAGGTCTGTGGGTTGCGCGACCTGTGCGACTATTACCGTGGCGTGGTGCATCCGCTGCAAGTCAAAGTTCTTCTGTCGTGAAGGCTACTACCTCATCAATGGAAGCAGCATCCAACAGCAGCATAACCAGCCTATCTATGCCAAGGGCGATCCCCGCCGATGGAGGCATAATCTCCAGCTCGGTCAGGAACTTCTCTGGGAGGGGGTAGGGACGTTTCCCAAGTGAGCGGCGGTATGCTTCTTCATGGAGAAAGCGAGCACGCTGTTCTTTGGCATCCGTTAGCTCGGAGAAACCGTTGGCGAGTTCAAGCCCACCGATATAGAGTTCAAAGCGTTCAGCTACGGATGGATCATCCTGTCTCAAGCGGGCCAACGAACTCCGCACAGCAGGATAGTCATAGATAAAGGTTGGTCTTTCGATGCCCAACTGCGGTTCAATATCCTGCACCATGAGCTCATCGAAACGGTCGAGTTCCAGTGCTTCGGCCATGGAGATATGCGCGTAACGAGAGAACGCTTCTCTGACCGCAATCCTTTGCCAAGGCCCTGCTAGATTGATTTCTTTTCCCTGGTAAACTATCCTATCTGTCAGGCCAATTGCGCGAACTACGCTCTGGATAAGCGACTCGGTCTCCTCCATCAAACCCCAGTAATCGGTTCTGATACGGTACCACTCCAGCAGGGTGAACTCAGGGATATGGCGATTGCCTCGTTCCCCTTCCCGCCAGCAATGGCAGATCTGAAAGATACGTTCATAGCCAGCAGCCAGCAGACGTTTCATACACAGTTCAGGAGAGGTGTGGAGGAACCAGCCATTGGCAGGAATGGCATCAATGTGGGATTCTGGTGCCGGGGCTGGAATGCGTTGCGGGGTTTCTACTTCCAGATAGCCACGGTCAATGAAGGATTTCCGGATCCCTTGTACAATCTTGGCTCTGGTCCAAAGGGCCTTTTGGCGCTTGGCCAACTGCCAGTTCATGCTTGCAGGACTATTCCTTAACCCTGGTAATATACTCACCGGTTCTAGTATCAATAGTTATCAAGTCTCCCTCTTCGACAAATGGGGGGACGCGAAGCATATACCCGGTCTCTACCGTAACTGGTTTGGAATCGGCTCCTGACGTATCGCCCTTCGCCCAGGGTTGGGTTTTCGTAACACGCAGATTCACAAAATTGGGGACATTCACACCGATCGGTTTATCTCGGAATAGGAGAACATCAACGGTCAGATTGTCAATCAAGTAGTTTTTCGCGTCACCCAGCGCCTCTTCGCTGATGCTGGTTTGCTCGAAAGTCTGATTGTCCATGAAATAATAGTTGTCGTCCTCTTTATAGAGAAACTGCATGCTGCGTTGATCCAGAGAAGCCGGCTCAAGGGTGTCTCCAGAGCGGTAAGTTCTGTCGATCATCGTTCCGTTTACCATGTTGCGCAGTCGAGTGCGATAGAGTGCCTGCCCCTTACCGGGTTTAACGAATTCAAAGGAGGTGACAATATACGGTTCGTTGTCAATAATGATGGTTAACCCTTTTCGCAAGTCAGAAACCGTGTACATAGGCAATGTTCCCCATTAAAGTAGTTTCTAAACAATAGTCCAAATGAGCCAGTTTGCTCAGCAAAAAGAAAACCTTTCACAACCGGTATTATACACCCAAGAGGTAAAATAGGGTATAACATCATTTTCGACATGGTCGAGCACCTCGCCTCATGGCTTCATGCATGTTTGGTGGGATATGTCCGTTTGTCCGATTGCCATCCATAGACTGCTTGGCCCATTCGGCCCCATAGGCCCAAAAGTCATGTAAAGTTTTCTTGACAAAAAGTCAAAAATAGTATACAATTTCCTGTATGTCATCCGTCTACACGATTCTGATCAGTGTTGCGCATGGCAGTGATCCCATAAGTGAGGGTGCTAGTGGCCCAACTGCGCAATCGCTTAAAGGAGTTGCGAGCACGGCACGGCCTGACGCAGGAACAACTGGCGCAGGCAGTTGCTGTGACGCGTCAGACAATTGTGTCCATTGAAAGAGGCGATTATTCCCCTTCAGTGCTTTTGGCACTGCGCATTGCGCGTACGCTATACGTGTCGCTGGAGGAAGCGTTCTGGCTAGATGACGATGATAACCAGGAAGGAGTACAGTAATGAAGAGAGATCTGCGCTGGTATTATGCTACTCGTGGTTTACTCATCTTAGCCTGGATAGGCCTCATGGTTTTGCTGAAGGCACGCACAGAGATCATCTTGTTCGGTGCCTTGGTGATGATCATTCTTTACTTGTGGCTACCCCACAGTGGTCGCTATGTGATCCGTACAGACAAACCGCTCTCCCCATTGCAACGAGATGAACGCGAGCGGACAATCTCTTTTCGAGCGACTGCCTATGCTTTTTCAGTCTTGCTTGTTCTGTTAGCTGCGGCTGTGATCGGCGCTGGTTTGCGCGGTCAGAACACATTGTCAATAGAACTGGTCAGCACAATTATAGCCCTTGGTATGATCATACAGCTTGCCGCCAATCTCTGGCTGCGTCGAAAAATGTAGGAAGGAAAAAGGAAAGAACATGGTAGCATATGCTATCGAAACGAAGGAAATGACACGCTATTTCGGTGACCTATGTGCTGTGAATAAAGTATCACTGCAGGTGCCTGCTGGCACCATCTTTGGCTTCCTTGGTCCCAACGGTGCGGGCAAGACCACCACTCTGCGCCTGTTGCTGGGTTTACTGGAGTTGCATGGTGGCTCTGCTACAGTGTTGGGTTATGATGTCGCTACCCAGGCAGATGCCATCCGTGAGCACACGGGCGTATTGCTAGAGCATGATGGTCTGTACCGGCGTCTGAGTGTCTACGATAACCAGGAGTTTTTCGGCCGCATCTATCACCTGGACAACGCCGCTCGTCAGACCCGCATCCGTGAGTTGCTGGAACATCTAGGCCTGTGGGAGCGGCGCAACAACAGTGTCAGTGAACTGTCCAAGGGTCTGAAGCAGAAAGTAGCCGTTGCGCGTGCTCTGTTGCACCGACCCAGCCTGGTTTTCCTGGACGAGCCATCGGCAGGCCTGGATCCTGTGGCCGCTGTCGCTCTGCGCGAGGACATCCAGAGCCTGGCACGCAGGGAGGGAACGACGGTTTTCCTGACCACGCATAACCTGGCAGAGGCTGAAAAGGTATGCGATATAGTAGGTGTCATCCGTAAGGGCCAGTTGATCGCTGTTGGTACGCCAGCCCAATTGAGGGCCAGCACAGGCAAACCAATCGCCGAAATCTATGGGAAGGGATTCAGCGACAGTGCCATCTCTGCGCTTCGCTCGTTGCCGCGGGTATGCTCTGTGCTCTTACACAACGGCCACCTGCAAATTGAACTGGAGCCCGGTACAGAGACCGCGCCGCTGGTCAGCCTGCTGGTGCATGAGGGTGTTGAGGTCGAGGAAGTGCGCAAAGGACAAGGCAGTCTAGAAGAGGCCTTTGTTGCGCTGATACAGGGGGAGGAGAAGGAAAGTAAGGAGAGTGACCATGAATGATGTCATGACCATTGTTAGGAAAGAGCTAAAGGAATTTTGGCAAGCACGTGGCACTCTGCGCTCACGCCTGCTGTCTTATCTGCCGATTCCACTCATATTCGGGGTGTTTCTACCGCTGCAGGAGCGCGAAGCCTGGACAGAGACCCCACTGGCGGGGATCTTCGCCATGATTCTGCCCTTTGTCCTGGCCGGCGGTGCAGTAGCCGACAGCTTCGCTGGGGAGAGAGAGCGGCATACATTGGAGACATTGCTCGCCACACGGCTTTCAGACCGAGACATCTTCCTGGGCAAAGTTCTAGCCACGGTCATCTATAGCGTTGGCCTGGTCTGGGCTTCTATGCTGCTCAGCCTGGTCACGCTAAACGTCATCAAGGGTTCAGGCCCACCCTTTATCTACAGCGGCTCGGTCCTGATGATGATTACAGTTGGAGCCATTCTGCTGAGTCTATTGATTGCCGCAATCGGGGTGTTTGTCTCGCTTCGCGCGCCCACTGTCCGTGCTGCTGCCCAGGTGTTCAGTCTGGTCACGCTGGTGCTTTTCGTCGGTGGCCCGTTTCTGCTTCGGGCACTGCCGGACTCGGTCAAGGCCGTGATTCTGGAGGCGTTGAATACGGCGGATATGGCCACTGTTGGCGGTGCTGCCGCTCTGATAGTACTGGCCATTGACACTCTGCTGCTGGCTTTGGGCATTGCGCGTTTCCAACGCACCCGCCTCATACTGGAGTAGCCGGCTTATGGGTACTCTCTCGCATACATAATATGTTGCACCCTTCCCCCTTTGGTATGGCTCAACTTTGCTTCTGCCGGGCAGCCAGCTATACTCCTGGTATCAGTACGTGAAACCCTCTTTCGTCGGGCGTGAGAGCCCGACCAATTGTCTGATATTATTCGCAACTGTGGGCAGTGATATGTGTTTCTATGAATGTAGATCAGTGAACGGAGCCAAGACATATGATGGAGGTTCTGCGCTACGTGTTAGTGGCGCTTATGGGCTACTTGCTAGGATCCTTTCCAACGGGCTACCTGGCTGCCCGGCTGTGGAAAGGTGTAGACCCCCGGCAGCACGGTAGTGGTCGTACGGGGGGCACGAACGTGCTGCGTGCCGCAGGCAGGGGCGCAGCAGTGTTTACTGTCCTCGGGGACTTACTGAAGGGCCTGCTGGCCGTCTTATTGGCGCGCAAGCTGGTAGGCACTGATGTCGCTTTGGTCATGGCTGGACTGGCCGCAGTGTTTGGACATAACCGTTCGATCTTCCTGGGTTTTCGTGGTGGTGCAGGGTCTATGACCAATGCGGGAGTTATGTTGGCCATGGTTCCACATGTTGTCCCCTTCATGGCCGCAGCCGCACTCATTGTTGCCCTACGGTCACGGATTGCCTCCATAGCCTCTATCGCCGCTGCTGTGATGATGGTTGTGGCTCTGCTGCTCTCGTTCTTCCTGTTGCTCACGCCGGTAGCCTATGTGGTCTATGGCGTGCTGGCCTGTGCCTTAATCCTCTTTGAACTGCGACCGAACATCAAACGCTTGTGCTCAGGTGCAGAGCGCCGCGTGGAGCATTACTAGATCAGGATCTTGCTGAGGAATTGCCTGGTCCGCTCTTCCTTGCAACCTGTGAGCAAACCCTCTGGTGTCGTTTCCTCGATGATGTGCCCATCACACATGAAGAAGATCCGACGGGCAGCGGCTTTGACAAACCCCATCTCGTGCGAGACCACAACCATAGTCATGCCTTCTTTGGCCAGGTCCAGCATCACGTCCAGCACCTCTTTAATCATTTCTGGGTCCAGTGCGGAAGTGGGCTCGTCAAAGAGCATGATCTTCGGCTGCATGGCCAACGCGCGAGCGATGGCCACTCGTTGCTGCTGTCCGCCGGAAAGTTGCGCAGGGTAGGCATTAGCCTTCTCAGGAATGCCCACTTTGGCCAGAAGTTGGTGGGCGATGCGCTCAGCCTCCTCTTGTGGCTTCTTGCGGACAATGCGCTGCGCCAGGGTGATGTTCTCCAGAGCCGTCAGGTGTGGGAAAAGGTTGAACAGTTGAAAGACTATGCCTACCTCGGCCCTTACTTTATCAATGTTCTTCGCTTCGGTCAGTGGGATGCCATCCACGACGATGCGCCCGCTGTCTGCAGATTCCAGATGGTTGATGCAGCGGAGCAAGGTGGACTTGCCTGACCCGCTGGGCCCAATGATGACCACGACCTCGCCTTGTTTCACCGTCAGGCTAACGTCGTCGAGCGCAACCACCCGGCCAAAGCGCTTGCTCACATGCTCGATCTCGATAATGTTAGCGGACAAAGCTCGTCTTCCTTTCCATATAGGCCACGACACGGGCAAAAAACAGGGTCATTACCAGGTACAAGAGTGCTACCATCATCCAGGTTTCGAGGGGTATGAAGGTAAAGGCCATGAACTCGCGTCCCCTTCGTGTCATGTCGGCTACGGCGACTACAGAGACTAACGAAGAGTCTTTCAGCAGTGCCACAAACTCGTTGCCCACCGGGGGTAAAATGACCCGCACTGCCTGAGGCAGTATAACATAACGCATGGCCTGAAAGTAGTTCATCCCCAATGAGCGCGCTGCTTCCATTTGTCCCTTGGGGATGGACTCGATCCCAGCGCGAAAGATCTCCGACATATAGGCTCCATAACAGACTGTTAGGCCTACTACGGCGGCTCCGAAAGGATTCAGTTTAACGCTGATCAGTTTGGCTGAGAGGGTTGGCCAGATACTAGACAGTCGCAGCCCCAGGTCACGCAGCAAAACGGGCGAAGCATAATAGATAAACAGAAGTTGTACCAATAATGGGATACCTCGGACGATCTCCACATATATCGAGGCTATGCCATTGATAATCGGATTCTTGGCGACACGCCCCAACCCTCCAATGAGGCCTGCAAGCAGAATAAGCAAGAAGGATACAACAGTAATGCTCAAAGTAACACGGATGCCATCTTGAAGGAAAACAAAGATGCGCCGGTAAGGATCCGGTTCCTTGATGATCAGCAGAGAAGTGATAATGACGACACCGACGAAGAGTAGCCACCAGCGATCTATGCGCAGCAAGAAAGGCCTGCTTTGTGCTTCTTGGGCAGGTGCCATTCTTTCGATCTCACGAACTATATCATTGCCCTCGTTCGATACCATGAGCAGAAACCCTTTCTAGCATAAAACGTGAAGCGTGTTTCGTGGTGCGTGTTGCTTGTACCTTGCTGCTCGCTGCTGCTTTACATCCGCAGGCGTGGGTCTAGCGCATCGCGCAAACCGTCGCCCAGGAGGTTGAAACCCAGCACGGTGAGCATGATAGCTATGCCAGGGAAAATGATGATGTGGGGCGCGGTGAACACGGAAAACCTGCCCTCACCCAGCATAGCTCCCCATTCCGGCATGGGGGGTTGAGCACCCAGCCCCAGGAAACTGAGGCCGGCTGCATCCAGAATGGCTGTAGCGATGCCCAACGTGCCCTGGACAATAATGGGGGTGATGGAGTTGGGCAGGATGTTGCGGAAGAGCATACGGCCAGTGCCCACACCAATCGCCCAAGCAGCCAGAATGTAGTCTTGCGTTTTAACGGATAGCACCTGAGCTCGAACTAAGCGGGCGTAACTAGGGGTGGAAACGAGGGCGATGGCAATCAGCATGTTCATCAGGCCAGGCCCCAGAATAGCCACAATGGCGATGGCCAGCAGCAGTGCCGGGAAGGCCAGCATAATATCCATGAGGCGCATGATCAGGTTGTCTGCCCAGCCTCCCCAGTAGCCGGATATGAGCCCCAACAGCGTGCCGGCAAAGATAGCCAGGCTGACCGAAAGCACTCCCACTCGTAGCGAGACCTGCGAACCGAAGATAATGCGGCTCAGGATGTCGCGGCCCAGATCATCCAGGCCGAAAGGGTGTTGCGGCGAGGGGGGGTGTCGGCGGGAGATCAACTCTTGTTTCACGGGATCGTAGGGAGCTATAAGCGGGGCGAATAGAGCGCAGACAAGAAATATGCCCAGGATGACCATGCCGACAATGGCTAATTTGTTTCTTAGCAAACGGCGCACGGCGTCCCGCCACAGGCTGGTTGGCGCCCGCTTCTCAAATGGGGCGAGGCTTTTCTCTTTCAAATCCATTAGGCCAACTCTTCTCCCTTTATCCAGGCCCTCGCCGCAGGCTGGAGGCGTGGGGGTACCCATCGAGCTCCGCAGGCTTTGCTGCGCAAGCCCTATTCGTAGTGAATACGGGGATCGAGGTAAGCATAGGAGATGTCTACCAGCAGATTGATAAACACGAATAACAAAGCAATGACCAAGACGCCACCCTGCACGGCCGGATAATCCCGCGCCAGGACTCGATCCACCACCAAGCGGCCCATCCCTGGCCAGGAGAAAATGGTCTCGGTCAAGATGGCACCTCCCAGGAGGCCACCCAACAGGAGACCAATAACCGTGATAATCGGCAGAAAGGCGTTCTTCAAGGCATGTATCAGGATCACCGCCTGTTCTGGCAGCCCCTTGGCACGGGCCGTGCGGATGTAGTCCTGGCCCAGAACCTCTAGCAGGCTGCTGCGGGTCATACGGGCGACGTTGGCCATGGGAATGGTGCCCAAGGCCATGGAGGGGAGGATGAGATGCTTGGTTGCATCTATCAAGGCTTCCGGGTTGGCGGTAACCAGGGCGCTGAAGATGTAGAAGTTGGACAGGAAGTCACTAAGAGCGATGACCTTATCACCAAAGGAGCCGCTGAAAATGGCTCGAAGGTTATAGACCTCAGTAATGGTGGGCAGTTCAACCCCCACTGTAAGGCGAGCAGAGGGAGGAAGCAACTGCAGTCGAAAGCCGAAAATATAGCTCAGGATCAGTCCCAGCCAAAAGACAGGCATGGAGACGCCTATCAAGGTGCCAACCATAGTAATCAAATCGAAAAAAGAATTATGTCGGTAGGCAGCGATAATACCAGCCGGGATACCGATCAGGCAAGCCACGAACATGGCCCCAAAGGTCAGTTCCATCGTAGCCGGCAATCGCTGGGCCAATTCTTCAGTGACCAGGAAATTGGTGCGCACAGAGCGCCCCAGGTCTCCTCGGGCAATTTTGCTTACATAGCGTAAGTACTGGATGGGTATGGGATCATCGAGACCGTATGCCTTCCTAAAGCGAGCCACCGACTCATCCGTGGCATGCTCTCCCAGCATTACGTCGGCCGGGCTGCCTGGTACGAGGTGCATCATAGTAAAGGTGATGATCGAAATCCCCAGTAAGACGAAAAACAACAGTAACAAACGCTGGATAATATAGCGGGTCAAACGTTTGTCCTCTTCTTAGAATACAGTGCAGGGGGTCTTCCCCCCTGCACTGAGGGTATGGTCTGACGCCAGATGAACCTAGTCTCCCTTGAACCCACCGAAGAAGTCGCCGAAGTAGACGTACTCGTTGGTATGGGCAGTCTTGCGGTAGGGATGGTTCGGATCCCAGGCTCGCTCGATGTTGAAGACCACGGCATCGGCGTTAAAGTCCGTCCCGTCGTGGAACTTGATCCCCTTCTTGAGTTTGATGGTCCACACCAAACCATCTGCCGAGACTTCGGGCATCCCGTCGGCCAGCACCGGCTCGATTTCAGTCGAACCTTGCTTCCGGGCGTACAACCCTTCGAAGATCTGGTTGGTCACCATGAAGGATTCGCCGTCAGTCTCATCCCAGGCGTCCAGGCCGACCGCGTCGCCGGCCCGGCCCCAGATGAAAGTGCCGGTGGGGGTCTCGATGTTCCACCAGTACTCCAGATAGAAGGGGTCAGGAACGATGCCCTTGACTTCTTTCTTGGCAGCGAAGCCGCCAGCGTTGTGCATCACCGGCACGCCCAGAGCAATGTCGTGGATGCGCTGGTTAGCCTGTTTGTACATCTCAGTGCGCTTGGCGATGTCAGGCTCAGACTTGGCCTTGATCAGCAAGTCGTACAGTTCTTTGTCGGGCGGTCCCTTGGCCCAACTATCAGTGGTGCCACCGAAGAAGGTGAACAGGTTGTTGTCGGGGTCGCCGAAGTCAGACATCCAGCCCAACATCCACAGGTCAGCCTCGTCGTGGCGGATCTTGTACAGGTAGGTGCCCCAGTCATAGGTTACCAGGTGCACGTTGAGGCCAATTTCCTTGAGTTGGCTCTGCATGATCTCCGCGATCAGCTTAGCTTCGGGGAAGTACGACCGCCGCACTGGCAGGTACCACAGGTAGACCTCGAAGCCTTCAGGGTACCCAGCCTTGGCCAGCAGTTCCTTAGCCTTGGCGGGGTTGTACTCGTAGTCCACGATGGCATCGTTGTAGCCCCACATCAAAGGCGGCAGGTACTCTTTGGCCGGCTGGCCAGTCTCTGGAGCGATGGCCTGAACAATGGCCTTCTTGTCAATGGCATGGTTGATGGCTTGGCGGACCTCCAGCTTGTTGAATGGCTCGCGGTCAGTGTTCATGCCCAGGTAGCCGATGGTAAAGGCCGGGCGGAGGTACAGAGCTAGCTTCGGGTCGGCCTTGATCACGGGAATGTCGTCAGGTCGGATGCTGTCCGCACCGTCAATGGTTCCCGCCTGTAACTCCAGAAGCCGGGCCGTGTCCTCCTTGATGACGCGGAAGACCATCTTCTCGAGCTTGGCCTTTTCGCCCCAGTAGTCATCGTTGCGCACAATGGTGATGGTGTCCTCGGGCTTCCACTCCACGAACTTCATGGGGCCCGTGCCCACGGGATTCCTGAAGCTATTTTCCATGTACTTCTTGACTGCTGAGGGGCTGACCATGGGCATCATGGCCGAAGCCAACTGAGCCAGGAAGGGCGCGTGGGGCCGATGGAAAGTGAACCGAACAGTGTAGTCGTCCACCTTCTCTACCGACTTTAACACGCAGGCCGCTTCCGCGACCGGCTTGGGCGCGTACCACTTGGCCTCTATTTGCGCAAATATCCCTTTGTCCTTGACCGCTTTGAGGCCCTTGTTGACGGCGTCGAGAATCTCTGGTGCGTTCTTCTTGACGGCGATGCCATAGAACTCGGTGGTGAATGGTTCGCCAACGGCCTTGATCTTGCCGGCGTACTTGGCTACGTAGTCCAATACCAATGGATTGTCGGCAACTACAGCGTCAATCTGTCCATTGATCAGGTCCAGGAAAGGCTGGGAGATTTCATCATAGTTCTTGAGCGTGGCTCCAGCAATCTTCTCAACCTCCATCGCCCCTGTCGTGCCAAGTTGTGCGCCCGCCACCTTGCCTGCTAGATCCGCTGGCCCTTTAATCCTCTCGTCATCAATGCGCACAGCAATGAGCTGCCCAGCGCTGAAATAGGGTTCAGAGAAATCCCACTGCTTCTTTCTCTCCTCGGTAATGGTCATAGAAGAGATAGACGTGTCATATTGACTAGCAGCCATGCCTGCCAGCAGGGCATCCCAGGGAACGTTGACGAATTCTATCTCAAAACCGGCTTCTTGAGCGATGGCTTTCATCAGGTCAATGTCGAAGCCAACGATCTCCTTGGTTGCTTCGTCAACGAACTCCATTGGCGGCCAAGTCGCGTCGGTGGCCACCGTAATCTTCAGCTTGGGTTTCGGCGTCGCTGTCGGTGGTACCGGAGTGGGTGGAACAGGAGTCGGTTTAGGCTTGGGCGTAGGCGTCGGTGTAGCCGCCGGGCGACAAGCACTCAGCACCATACTGACAACGACGAGAACGGCAACGAGACTCCAAAACTTGCTTTTCACTTTTTCTCCTCCTTCATTAGGTTAGTCCGTATTTCACGAGCTGGATACTGAGGGAACCTACCCCCTGCGCTGAGCACCTCAGCAATCTACTGTTTTTGCTAAGGCTTGACCACCTCCTTTTTGAAAACCCTTGATACCGACCTGTGCAGACAGGCCACCACGCTGAGAACCTATCTACACAGTTATTGCTCAGTGTTGAGCAGACTGGCTTTCCTTGTTTTGTATTGTTAAATTATACACCATCTCGTAAGACCTATGGTTCAACGTTTGAGCAAATTAAAAGCGCTGAGACCCTTCTGGAAGAGCGTAACTAATTGCTCGCCGCAGAGCCTACATAGGCTTCTACAAATGTCCGCACAGACCTACGAGCCCGTCTGCTCCTTTTCTCGGAGATACAGCCCGCAAGAACTAGCAGTATAACTCCGAGATGACAATGGCCAGCAGCGAACGGCTCTCTCAAAAGAGACAGCGCTGTTTCTACAAAGCAATTATACTAGAATTATGTGGCTTGTCAAACAACGCCCTCACATGCACAATCGGTCCAGAGGGGAAATTGGCACAAATTCGAAAAACAAAGAAAGAGCCGCCAGATATTCTCTGACGGCTCTTTTGTTCGTCTGGCAGCGATGTTACTTATTGATGCCGTTGTAGGTAGTGAAGGAGTCGCCGTAGTTCACAGGATAACGGGTATCCACATCGTTGCGGTGAGACATGTTGGCGATACCAACGATGTTGCGGTTGCACGTTACCACTGCCGAGCCATTAAAGTCCGGAGCTATCCCAGCGACGCTAGGCAGGAACTGGCTCCAGCTCTGCCCGGCAGGGATCGGAATACCACTCACTACCACATCAGCGCGCCCGGCCATTGAGTAAACTACCGTCAATGTGCCATCCTGGTCGCTCACGTTCTGGATCTGGATACCGCTACAGTATCCATAATACTTAGAGGTTACCTGCGGGAACAGCACAGTCGTAGTCGCCTGGCCATCCAGGAAGGTGTTGTAGGTAACCCCGCGGCCCATTGAGCGGTTGTCTTCGTTGACGGTGGCCACGATGGGTTGGCCCGAAGAAGTGATCACTGCCGAGCCAGAACCGGCAACGCCAGCCAACTCAGGCACTTGGGCTGGACTGCCCATGTAAGGACCCCAAGCCTGACCAGGGCCGATCGAGGGTGAAACCTGGGTATACGTGTTGGCACCAAACCTGTACTGCACCGTCACCGTCGTTGGACCAGCACCCACGTTTTGCACTTTCAGACCACTCTGGTAGCCGTAGTAGTCCTTGACTATACGTGGTGCGTACAGCTTGCTGGCGCCAGCGCCAAAGCCGTTGTAGCTGTGGAACTGGGCAGTAGCATCACTTGTCCCGGTGTTGTAGAAATTGCAGATCACGGCGAGGGCTTTATTGCCGACGATTTTGGCTGAGCCACTGAAGCTAGCTGGCAACCCGCCTTCAGCCTCCTGGCGGAACACATAGGTCGAGTACGGATGCAGCGATTGCGTGTTTGTTGCTACCTGAGCGCCGCCGGCATCATAGTAGTACACTGTAACCGAAGCAGTATCGGCGGTAGCATTTTGAACAGCGATATAGGAATTCCACCCATAGTAGCCCTTCATCGCCTGGGTCGCATACATCGTATTCTGTGGTTCCAACACGCCACTGGCCGTGCCCACGCGGTTAGGGCTGCTCGGAGTAGCCCCGGACCCGGATGGAACCTGGGTGTTGATAATCGCTGCCACTGGCTTGTCAGACTCGACAACCACCGAGCCAATAAAGCCATCCGGAAGGCCCACAATGCTCGGCGTGAACCAGGTCTTCGATTTGTTGGCCTGAATCACATCGGTTATCGTGTGCGCTACCGTACCGGCACCTGGCGTTCCCTCAGCCCAATAGAACTTGATGGTGACATTGGCCGCATTCGTTGGATCCTGGTTCTGAACAGTAAAGCCCGAGACCCAGGTACCCCCCTGAGCGCCAACCAGGGTAGTCGTCAGTTGCAGGCTGATAATGACGAGTGCGACCACAAGTACTAATCTGAACAATTTTCTCATCTAGATTCCTCCTTCTTTTCTTTGCCACAGTTTGCTGTGTTTTATACCTCAAGATAGTCCAAACAGTGCCCTATCACCCTGTCAGCGAAAGGCAACCGCTAAGGGACCTGCTTATCGGTTACCAGCACTATAGCACAGAATTCAGTTTTTTTCAATAACCCCTTTGGGTGATTTTCCACGAATTGTCTTCAGCACCATAATTGCTGAGCTATCAGAAAGCAAAGCGCTTCGCTCACAATCACGATTACTCGGACCAGAATGGCTACAACCGATGCTAGGGCCATCGGCAGATGGAATCCCAACAGAAACGCAAGCGCTCCTTCTTTGACCCCAATGCCCATAGGTACGAAAACCACTGCCAGGCTGAGAATAGAGGACACTACCCAGGAGAAGGTCAAGGAAGGCAGATCGGCAGGGCTCAGTGGATACAACATAGAGGTGAAGGTGTAGAAGGCCAACCCCAATACCAACCAGGCGATTACCATCAACATCAGCATCAGCCACAATGATTCGCGGTGAATCATAATACCGGGTACGTGACCTGCACCAAAACCTTGTAACCCGCGACGCAATAGCCAGGGTGAAGTAATGAGCAGCACGGTCAGAGCCATTACGCACGGCATGCGCCACAGTGATAACGTGCCGATGCCCCAGGCATACAGCCATGCCTGGGGAAGGGCCAAGCCAGCAACCCACAGTCCGGTCAGCACAACGCAAGTAAACTCCAGAGCGATACCAGTACCGATAATCCAACCAGGTACGCCTTGGCGGTTACAGAGATAGGCCTTGCCCAGTATCTGCCAGGCATACCCGGGCAGATACTTGACAATGTTGGCACTGAGATGAATCTTGAAGTTCACACGCAGCGGCAACTTCTGGCCCAGTCCGTCCAGGATCAGCGACCAACACCAACCACCTAGGAAATTGCTAATCATGAACAATGATAGGGAAAGAGCAAGAGGGATGGGTTGTAGTCGGAGTTTCGAAAGTTCGACCTGATCCAGGCCGCGAACAATGTTGTTGCCTAGGTAGAAGAAGGAAAGGCCTACCACAATTAGCGCAGCGGCAACCCTGACCCCTCTGGGTAATTCAGAAATGACCTTCCTGATGTCCATGCTATTTGGACCCCGCAGGCTCATCTGTCACTTCACGATAGACATGTAGCATTCGCCTAGCGGACTCGTCGTTAGAGAACAACTGCGCCCGCGCCAGGCCCAGCGAGCGCATACGCGCGGACAGGCTCTGATCGTGCAATACTTGTTCAATGGCCGAGGCCCACTCCATCTCGTTATCGGGTTCACTTATAATGAGCGCTGCCTCGCCGACTACTTCTCGGATTGCACCTGCGCCGGAAGTGATGACAGGAAGGCCGCAAGCCATGGCTTCCAGGGGCACTAAACCAAAGCCTTCTTGTAAGGATGGAAATGCCAAGGCAGCGGCGCAGTTGTAAATCGCTGGGAGGTCTTGGTCGGGAACCGCACCCAGTAGGATAACCTCGTTGGCTATGCACCTTTCGTTGAAGTAGCGAAACAGTTCGTCATCGTGTGCTTTGCCATATATTCGCCCTACTAGAACCAACTTGATTGCTTGTTCAGCCTGCTTGAGCTTAGCGACAGCCCGTACTAGGGCCAGCAGATTTTTCTTGCGCGAGATGCTACCCACATGGAGGATAAAAGTAGGGGGTAGATGGTACTTCTGCCTGACTTTGTCCACCAGTGCAGCAGACAATGGACGGAAGTGGGGACTGCAGCCTGGATAGATGACGGTGATGCGTTCCCAGGATATGCCATAGAATTTGACGATATCGTGAGCGGTGTCTTCGGAGATAGCTATTATCCGGTCAGCTTGCCGCAGGGTGAGGGGCTCAATCAGCCGCCAGTACAGCCGGTCGCTAAGGGGATAGATTCTGGGATGAACCAGTACACTGAGGTCATAGACGGTGACGACCATCTTCCCAGGGGTGAAGAACGCCCCCAGGTTTTTGACATAGTGCACGAGGACAACCTTCTCTCGTCGCAACACGACTGGCAAGACGAGTTGTGCCCAGAATCTGGCTGAGAAACGACCCCTTACGCCGACCACTCGCTGGCGGACATTGCTGGCCTTCAACGCTGGCTCCTCTTCATCTACAAAGAGCAGATAATCGTTCTCCCGATCCATTTTGAAGAGAGCTGCCAAGATATTCAGAGTGGCAGTGCGGCCACCACCAGGCTGAGTGATACCAAGCGCGTCAATAGCGATCCTCATCGCGCCTTCCTCGCCAGGGCAAAGATGTCATCGCAGAACACCCAACGGAAAGGATACCAACTGGACAGGATGCGCATGAAAAAGCGAATAACTCGGTTCTTCTCTTCGTTGTAAGAACGTGTTGGCTGCAACCACACTCTGGCATGGAAACCAGCACTTCTCAAGGCCCGCCGCAGCCGCCAGATGTCCTGCTCGTTGACGTGGACTGCGGAGACGAATTGCCACCGCTGTCGTGGATCCCTGGGGAGCCTTTGACCACGCATGCGTTGGACCAGCCGGTAAAGCGGATAGCCTATGCGGTAGTACCAAATATTGGGCATGGTATGAATGATCAAAACCCCATCTTCCTTCAGCGTTCTATGCACTTCGCGCAATGCATACAGCAATTGCTCAGGGTACAGATGCTCGACGATGTCCAACATAAAAGCGACGTCAAAAGTCTTTTCCTTGAAGGGCAAGTGTTGCGCATTGGCTAGTTGGAAGTGGGCCAACCCGCGGCCACCTCCTGTATCATTGGGCCATGCGGCTTGGGCAAGGCCCAGTGCATCCGACGAGTAATCAATCCCATAGGCATCAGCCCCACTTTGCGCGCAATAGAATATGACTTCGCCACGCCCGCTGCCCACGTCCAGCACTTTCTTGCCCCTGAGTTGTCCCGCCAGCCGTAGGGCGGTTTTGAGCCGTAGTGGCACGGTGCCGGTCAGAAACTCCGCATGGCCATCACATTCGGTGAGGAAGTACTGGCGGCTGTAAGTAGCCGAAGGAACTGTTGCTATATCGCCTCGCTGGGTTCGGGGTGCTGATCCTTCATTGCTGTGCTGATCGTCTTTTCTGAGTAGCAGGTTGTAATTAGGTAAGAGAGGGTAAAGCCCTCGCCATACAGAGCTGGGAACATGACGAAGGACCTTCGCAAAAGGGATCTCCTCTGCACAATGATAGTGCTCAGGAGCACGCAGCATCTCGACCGTATAGTCCTGGATCGCGAAGTGCCGCAATAAGCGCCGCAAGCTTCCGTAAGTGAGTGGCTTTTCTTCGTACAAACGGCCGTGTCTGGTCACACGAAGATACAGCGACGCCAGCCATGATGGCAGCCAATGCAAGAAGGGAAGCCCGTAGTGGGCTTCCATAATGGACAACTTGTTAGGCCCACTGAAAAAACAGACGCCCCTGTCTGCCAGCACGCGCCAAATTTCAGCCACCAACCGTTTGGGATCCGGGACGTGCTCATACACCTGGGCACAAACCACGATGTCGAACGAACAAGCTTTGAACGGGAGGCGCATCGCGTCGCCCTGTACGAATCTGAGATTGAGGCGCTGGGGTGCCAGTCGCAGAGCTGACGCGTCCGGATCCAGTCCCACCACCTGCCCGCATTCAGCCGCGAGGTGGTGTGAGATGAACCCTGCCGCGCAGCCGACATCCAGACAACGCAGGCCGCGACAATCGTGCCCCAGAGCATGGCGCAATACGGCCAGGATCTTGCTAGCTTTTCTCTGCCTGGATTCATGGTCGTATAACCTGGAAGAGGAGGGCGATGCCAGAGCCTCACCTGCCTTCAGCAATAGCCTGTTCATATACCTCCACCATGCGGCTGGCGACGTTGTTCCAGGCCAGCTCCGTCTCGGCCTTTAAGCGATTTACTGCGCCGTAGCGTGCGGCGAGCGCAGGGGATGCTAGCAACTGAACGATGGCTTCTGCTAATTGGCGGGGATTCTTCTCTTCTACCAGCAGACCATTCTGTTTGTCAATCACTATTTCCGGTATGCCGGCCACCCGAGTGGCTATCAGGGGTTTTCCACAGGCCATAGCCTCTAACATAACATTGGGCAGGCCATCCACATTGCCTCTATGGTCGTGCACCGATGGCACAACGAAAACATCACACATATTAAAGTAGTGCACCGTGTCCTTCCAGCGCACATTACTGATCAGCAACAGGTGCTTGTGCACATCCAATTTGTTTGCTAGGCGCAGCAAGTCCTCGCGCAATGGGCCATCGCCAGCAATCACGACTTTCACAGTGCCGAATTGTGCAGCGATATCCGGTATGGCCTGAACCAGATATTCGAAGCCTTTCTTGTACACCAACCGACCCAATGCCAGGACGATTGGAGCATCCAGGGCGATGCCCAGTTGCTTACGCAAGGCACGGCCAGCTTCCGGGTCATGGCGGAAACTGCGGTTGTCAACTCCATAGTGGACCAATTGGCTCTTATCAGTGGGCAAGCCGTGGCACTGTGCTCGTTCCAATAAATCCGTGCTGCAAGCAGTGACCTGACCAGCATGTGCAAAGACCCAGTGTGCTGCCAGGTCGGCTAGAGCGTTTCGTTCTAGCATGAACACATCGGAGCCATGGAGGCTGAGCACCAAGGGAGTTCGCGTTAGGGAAGAGACTACTGCGCCCACCCAGCCGCTCGGAACCACCCAATGGGCATGGATGACATCAAACTTAACTCGGCGATGCCACCGCCACAGTCCCCAGCACGCTGCTGTTAGATAAAGAGGTAGCAGCGGATAGATAGCCTTTTTCAAAATCACATCGCTTTCCAGTGACTTGGCATAGCCAACCAGGTACCACCGGTCACCGACAGCATAACGGAAGCGGTGCACCAGGACAGCACCAAGGGGCTCATCAAGCGCCGGGTCATACGGAGCCAGCACATGCACCTCGTGGCCGAGTTCGGCGATGCTCTCGGCCAACGAACGGACGAAAGTTCCCGCGATATCGCCCTCAAAACGCGGGTAAGACGAGGTGATCATTCCAATCTTCACAAGTTCTCCTACCAAGGCGTCAGTGCCAACAAATTGTTTGATGGTGCCAATTGAATTATAATAATTCTTAGTTCATAAACCAAAGCTAAGGAGTCTGCTCGTGAACAAAGTCAACAACGCCATGCGGCTCATCGCTATTCTGGTTTTGCTGGTTGGCTGTAAGACCGTCCCAACACCGTCACCCCAGCCGACAGCAACTGCGATTCCCCCTACTCCTGCTATAAAGGTGTGGCCAACCTCTTCCACTCCAGCGCCTGAGGAGCCAGTTATCCCGCTTGGTTATGCGGCTACGTTTCAAGATACCCAGCACAACGTTGCTGGCAAAGCTGTTATGGCAGGGTTACAGACCATCGTCATCAGCAACTTCACCTACGATGGTCAAGGCCCCGAGGTGGATATCCGTCTAGTCAAGGAAGGAGATCTCGATAATGCCGTAGCAGTCCTGGGAAAGCTGGAGCAGAGGCCATATGACCACGAGACCCTCATCTTCACTATCCCCAGCCACCTCAAGCCAGGGGATGCAGACAGCATCTCCGTGTATTGCGACGAGTTAAAAGCCAGTTTCGGATGGGGACGTTTTCAGTAGCCCGAAGGTTACTTTGCCATTCTTCTGACGACCAGGTCAGCAAGCAGGCCCAGGGCAGCGATCTGGATCGCCGTTAAGATGACGAGCACCGTGGAGGGCGCAAAATGAAAGCGGTAGGCGAAGATGTCGTAGATTGCCTTAAGTATACCCAAAGTGAAGAGCAGTAAACTAATGGGCAAGAACACTTTGAGTGGATTAAAGTAGGTCACGGCACGCACAACCAGGGTGATATAGTTATACGTGTCCCGGATGGGATGGAACTTGGACTTGCCTTTGCGTCTGTAATAGTCAATGGGCATGTATTTCACTGAGTAACCATCGCTCAGGAAAGCAATAGTGATTGTGCTTACCCAGGAGTGCGATGTCGGCAGGATATTCAAGTACTTCAGAGCAATATCCCTCTTGAAAGCACGAAACCCCGAGTTTAGGTCCGGAATCTTGGTCCCTGTCAGGTAAGCGGCCAGACGAGCGATGAACCACTTGGCTGGTGTACGGAGCCACTTCAGGGTCCCGTGCTCCTGAGTCCGCGCACCAATAACCATGTCGCATTGCTCCATGTATTGCAGCAGTTTGGGCATATCCTGGTTGGGATAGGTACCGTCGCCATCGGTCATGATGATAATATCCCCTTGGGCTGCCCTAATTCCGGTTGTACGTGCTGCACCGGTACCACGGTTCTGCTCATGATGGATGAGTTTGACGTCCAGCTTGCTAGATACAATCTCAACCGTGCGGTCCGTGGAGCCATCATTGACAACAATGATCTCATATGGGCATCCGGTGGCATCCATAGTCCGCTTAATGAGGTCTAAATCATCGCCAATGGCCTCTTCTTCGTTATAGACGGGTATCACTACACTGATAAGTCCCATTGTCATGTGTCGTCCAAGCCCGCTATACTTCTTCAGCGAAAACTTTGCTGTAACGCATGAAAACGAGGTACCCAACGACCAGCGTCAGTAGAGCAGTAACAAACGTACGGAAGAAAAAATCTGGGGCGGGGCGCGCGCCAAGGTATAGGATAACGCGATAGGTAGAAATCAATGAAGCCATTGGGTTTAAGATATAGGTCAACCTGTGGATGTTCAAATCCAACCCTAGCACAAGACGATGTTGGGGCAGGATTTCAATTTTCCAGAAAATTGGCGTCACGAAGAACCAGGCCAGCATCACTACATCCATAATCATACCTGTGTCGCGGTAGAACACGTTGGCGGTAGAGAGCATGAATCCTAAACCTAGAGTGAATAGCAACTGGGTGAATATCACCAGCGGCAATAGCAGTGCCCAGTCAGTAAGCCTAATACGGAACACAAAAAGCATAGCGAAGAGGACGATAAGCGCCAGCAAAAAGTTTACCAGGCTTGACAAGACCACGGACAGAGGCAGAACTTCACGCGGGAAATAAACTTTCTTGATCAGAGACGAATTACTCACAATGCTTGTGATAGAACCCACAACCGATTCCCGGAAAAAGTTCCAAGGCAAGAGCGCACAGAGTACAAAGACTGGAAACTTCTCGATGTCATTGTTGGGCATCATGAAAGTGAAAACGACAGTAAAAACTGCCATCATTGCCAGGGGGTTAAGGAGGGACCAGAGGAACCCCAGGGCAGAGTTCTTGTAGCGCACCTTCAAATCACGAATAACCAGACTTTCGATCAGTTCCCGGTATCGAATTAGCTCCCTCAGCCTCTCTATCATTACCTGCCTCGCCCTCTATGACCCAAGCTGTCGCTTTTCTACTTGTAGTGAAGTGAAGGGGGATATAAAACAATATAGCATAGGACGATGGATCAGGCAAATTTCTTCTTCCACAGATGGCTCAGTACTAATGTTCCTTGTTCTGCGTTTTGACTACACTATGTCTGCGCTTATAATCAGTACTTGAGAGAAGAGCGATGCTGGCATATATGCTCCACTGGTCACGTGTGGTGGTAAGACGAGCAGCGAAGGAATGCAATGGCTGCGGTTATCCTTGAGGGTGTATCGAAGAAATTTATCCTGCGCCACGACCGTCCCCGGTCTTTCCAGGAGACATTCCTCTCCATGTTGAGGGGGGACAAGAAAAATGCTCCCGAGGAGTTTTGGGCACTGCGGGATGTCAGTTTCGAGCTTACAGCGGGGGAGACGATGGGGCTTATTGGCCCCAACGGAGCAGGTAAGAGCACGGTGCTCAAACTCATCTCCCGGATCATCGAACCTACCGCGGGGCGGATCAAGGTCAACGGACGAGTGGGCGCCTTGCTGGAGTTGGGTGCCGGTTTCCATCCCGACCTGACGGGCCAAGAGAACATCTATCTGAATGGCTCGATCATGGGGCTAAGCCGGGCTGAGGTTCGACGCAAGTTGGCTGAGATCATTGACTTTGCAGAGCTGGAACGGTTTATTGATGTGCCGGTAAAGCATTACTCGTCGGGCATGTATGTCCGGCTGGGATTCTCGGTGGCGGTGCATACTAACCCAGAGATCCTGCTGGTGGATGAGGTGTTAACCGTTGGAGATGAACATTTTCAGAAAAGATGCATGGAGAAGGTCAACGACCTGCATCGCGCAGGGGTTGCCATCTTACTGGTATCACACAATTTGGCGCTAATCAAAGACTTTTGTACACGAACAGCGTGGATGGATCGCGGTACCTTGAAGATGTGCGATGCAACGGAGGCTGTGATTGCGGCTTATATCCGTCAGACGCGCCAGGCTGAGGAGGTCAGGCTAGAACAGAGGAACCAGGAACGTCCTACCAGGTATGGAAATGGGTTAGTTTGTATCACCAAGGTTGAGATGATCGGAGCCGATGGCAAAGCACGCTGGATATTTGAACCGGGAGAGCTGGTGCGGGTGCGAGTACATTATGAGACAGCGAACTTGGTGGAGATGCCCATTTTTAGTGTGCTGGTCCACCGTGACGATGGCCTTTATGTAAGCGGGGCTAACACTTATCAAGGAGTTGGAGCAGGTAGTGGGTTGCCTCCCATCGAAGGGCAAGGCTGTGTGGAGGTAGAATTCGAATCGCTCGCACTAGCTCGTGGCACGTATTTACTTTCAGTAGGCGTTTATACCGCGCCTGATCCGCCTTTCTGGACCAATCCAGCCGATTTTCACGATAAGGCTTACCGATTCAGCATCGATTCAGAACAGCATGTCCATGGCGTGCTGGCGTTACGCATGAACTGGCGCCTTATGAGGGATGTGGAGGGATGACCCAACCGTTGCCACGCTATCTCCCCACCTATTTGGAACTGGAGAGCCTTTTCGTCTCCATACAAGAGGTTGCAAGACAGGTGCAAGGTGGACTTTTGCTTGATATTGGTTGTGGGAACCGCCCCTATATTTCTCTGTTCCCCTCTGTAACACGGTATGTGGGTATTGACCTGCCCTGGCGTGATTTGGCGACAAAGCAAGTTGATGTGTGGGCGAGCGGATTACACTTACCGTTTGCGGACGGAAGTTTCGATGTCGTTCTTTGCACCCAAGTGCTTGAGCATGTCCCACGACCATGGCAGTTGATACAAGAGGTCTTTCGCGTCCTAAGAATAGGGGGAAAACTGATTCTAACCGCCCCACAAACATGGGGCTTGCACGAAGAACCCTGCGACTACTATCGCTTTACCAAATATGGACTTCAGTATCTCTTGGAGGGTGCTGGTTTCGAAGTGAGATCAATTAAAGCACGTGGCGGTGTGTTCCGAGCAATGGGGCAAACATTGATGAATTTTTGGTATCTCTATTATCAGATTCCACGGCTCACTTATTGGCTCCAGCGCATCAATGCTATGCTTAACACCTTTTTTGCCTACCTAGACAGACGATGGCCCTGGGGAAAAGACACATTGGGCTACACCGTCCTGGCGATTCGCTCAGGCAAGGGCGAATGGCGTGTGCCGAATTGTATTTGAGGGATTGACTTCCTTCTTTTCTGGCACGACAGTAAGCTGTGTTTTTGGTTCCAAGCGATAGAAAAGCGAGAAGGTTGACCCTGATGAGAACTGGCAAAGCACTGGAAAGCGAGTTTTATCAGTACATGTATGATTCTGGTCAGGCTGACGCGCAGTGGAATCGGTATGTCCTGGAATTCTATACGCCGTATTTTGTGCCGTGTCGTGACGTGCTTGATATTGGCTGTGGTGAGGGGCAGTTCATTGAATTGCTAGAGGCCCGCGGGATCAATGTGTCAGGAATTGATTCGGACACACAAATGGTCAGGAATTGCTTTGATAAGGGGTTGAATGTTGTCGAGGCTGATCTCTTTGACTATTTGCCACAACAGAGAGGCCGGTTTGATGGCATCTTCTGTAGCAATGTGGTTGAGCATCTCTCAGCGCAAGAGGCGATCCGGTTTGTCCAAATTGCCTTCGAGGCACTTCGCCCCGGAGGAGTTTTCCTGGTTACTACTCCTAACCCCGGAAGCCTAATCGTCCACCTCTACGAGTTCTGGCGTGATGCAACTCACGTTCGGTTGTACAGCCGTTTTTTGTTGGAGTTTCTTCTCTCTTGGGCTGGGTTCTGTAACGTTCAATCAGGGGAAAACCCCAGGACGGTTTGGACCCCTCCCGCCGAACTGCAAGCGGTGCCAAAGTCACTGGAGGATTTGTCATCCTGGAAGAGGTTCAGCCCATTAAGCATCGGTACTATCCTGGAGCCAGTGATTAGGCCGGAGAGCGCCATCCCAAAGTGGCCATTTTGGCGGCGTGTGGCCTTTTCTTTGCGGCGGCGGCTAGCCCGTTTTCTGGTGCAGACCGTTTTGTTCGAGGAGTTTAGCGCAATATCCGCTGCACTCAAGGCTATATCTGCGACCACGCAGCAAGTCGGGCGCGCTCTATACCAAAGCCAAAGCAATCTCCTTCTCGCGCCACGCGAAATCTTTGCTAAGGGCATTAAACCCTCTGCCGCATCTGAAGATTCAGGATGAGAGTTGCTGTCTTCACCCCTTATCTGCCCTATCCGCTCGACACTGGCGGTAAGATCCGAAGTTATTACTTGCTGCGTGCACTAGCAGTGCGCTTTCAGGTAGACCTTTATACGGTCTATTACGACAGGGGAAAGCCCTCTGAGGCAGATATACGTGCACTCCAGGAATTTTGCCGCCGGGTCATGCTTCTCCATCTGCAAAAGCCTTGGCGTACCCGCGATCGCCTCTGGCGCTTGTTAGCCCCGCTTCCTCGTTCAGTGGATCATTTTCAGACCGCTTGTTCGCTGGAGCAAGCCCGGCAGTATCTGTGTAAGGGGAAGTATGACTTGGTCGTCGCTGACGAGATCTGTATGACTCCCTATGCTGAGCTTGCTTTGAGCTTGCCCCGGGTGGTCACGCGACAAAAGGTTGACCATCTTCATTACCGCGAGACAGCGTTAGCGCGGCCCTGGGGTCTGGAAAAGGCCCTGGATTTCATTGAGGCGGCCAAATTGCGGCGATATGAACGCACTAAGATGCCCCTCTATCAGGCTTGTCTGGCCTGCTCAGAGCAAGATGTTGCTTTTTTCTGTCAGGATGCACCTGAGATACCCGTACTAGTCATACCCAACGGCGTAGACTTGCGCACATTCGTACCTTCAGGACGCTCTAAAGCAGAGGAACCCACCCTGCTGTACATAGGCTCAATGGATTACTACCCCAACATTGACGCAGTGCGGTTTTTCTTTGAGACCATGTTCAAGCCTATCCAGCAAGCAGTGCCCAACGTGCGGGTGCAGATTGTGGGACATGATCCTCCATCTGAAATACAACGACTGGCACGCCACCCTGGTGTAGAGGTGATTGGTACCGTGCCCGATGTGCGATCTTACTACGATCAGGCAACCGTGTTGGTTGTCCCATTACGATTGGGAGGTGGCACGCGGCTCAAGATCGTTGAGGCGATGGCGCTGGGGCTGCCCGTCGTATCCACTACAATAGGGGCAGAGGGATTGGATGTTCATCCGGGAGAGGACATCCTGATTGCCGATGATGCCGCTTCCTTCGTGGAGAACGTGCTGCGTTTGCTCTCGGATTCCAAGTTGCGTGAACGCATCGTGGACGCTGGCCGACTCCTCGCCCGGCGCTACGACTGGACGGAGTTGACCAAACCCTACGCCGATCTGGCCGAAGCAGTGGTCAGACAATGGCATCAGAAGGGGAAGTGATGCGTATTGTCCGTTTGGTCAATCTTTATCCCCCCTACATAGTGGGTGGCAACGAGATGCTCACCCGCGACATTGTGGAGGCACTGCTTACGCGGGGATATGATGTCCATGTTCTTACTGCTCAAGGCCGGCAACTGGATGGCATCCGTTACATCCACCAGGCTTTCAATTACAGTCTGGATAATAAAGAAGCCATATTCCTGGGAGGCAAGAGGCTTCCTCCTGTCAAACTCTTCCATCATCATGTTTTTGATCCAGTGACGTACCGAAATGTCCGACGGGTGGTGCGGCAACTGCAACCCGATCTCATCGTAGCCGACAACCTCTACATGGCCTCGGCAGCACCGCTTTTGGCCGTACGCGATGCCCCATGCCCGGTTGTGGCCCAGGTGGCGGATAAATGGCTGCTCTTTAACCTTGTGGATTGGGGCATGGTCATCAAAGCCCGGACAAAGCTTCAGAGGTTAATCGTGGACGCTGTTCGCATAGGGTTCCAACGCCCCCTTGCTCGGCACGTACGGCTTGATGGCATCGCTACTGTCTCGAATTTCATCCGTGACTTCTACATCCGCGCTGGCTTTGCGTCCGAAGCTCTGGAAACGATGTACCTAGGGATTGACAACGAGGTCTTTACTCCTGGCCCACCCCATCCACTTCACAAACCTGTGCGGCTGGTCTTCATTGGCGGACTGTGGGAGGGCAAAGGCCCACAGGTCATTGTTCAAGCGTTGCGAATCCTGAACCAAATGGACGATATGCCCGGCTTTCACCTGGATCTCTTTGGCGAGGGCACGGAGGGGTTTAAGCAGTACCTGCGAGGGGTTATCCACGAGGCTGGTGTTGAGGAACAGGTGCAATTTCACGGGTTTGTCCCATGGCGAAGGTTGGTCCAGGCCATGCATCAATCCGACATCTTTGTCTTTCCATCCATTTGGGATGAACCCTTTGCCATCACTCCGCTTCAGGCGTTAGGATGTGGCCTGCCAG
>Ga0172365_10000479_pt1 | contig 26588 bp, 24 predicted proteins | sample LakKivSesite48cm_FD_114535 | JGI IMG/M metagenome (GOLD analysis project Ga0172365, IMG submission 114535) | Sediment microbial communities from Lake Kivu, Rwanda - Sediment site 48cm | ecosystem: Environmental > Aquatic > Freshwater > Lake > Sediment | place: Rwanda: Western Province, Lake...
ACAGATAATCTTGCCCCATTTCCGTGTGTCCCGTGGCAGATTCAGGGACAATATGTGGATTATGTGGTTGTGATGGATAAGATAGGCGAACCTGAGAAAATAGTTTCCGGAACGACTGAGGTGACAAAGAGTCCTGACCGTCTTTTGATTGCGGAGATGACGGCACGCCTTGTTGTGGAGGCGGGCATAATGAAGGATGGGTTTTCCTTTCAGGCTGGTGCTGGAGGGACATCGCTCGCATTTTTGCAGTTCCTGAGGAAATACATGAAGGAGGCGGGCGTGAAGGCACGGTTTGTGCGTGGCGGTTCATGCAAACAGCTTGTGGAGATGCTTGAACAGGGCGAGACGGAATATATTCTTGACGGGCAGACTTTTGACCTTGAGGGCGTTCGTTCCATGCGGGAAAATCCGCGCCATGTCGCAACGAGCCCTTTCACTTCTTATAATTACCATGGCAAGGGAAACTTTGCCTCCATTGTGGATGTTGTGGTTCTTGGCGCCACAGAGGTTGATGTGCATTTCAACGCCAATGTGGTCACACATACGGATGGTCGGCTTTTACACGGCATAGGCGGCTGGCAGAATTGCCTTTTTGCAAAGTGTGTCATTCTGCCGATACCTTCCTTTCGTGACCGGATTCCTATAATTTTGGACGATGTTACGACATTGTGCGGTCCTGGCGAGTTGATAGATGTCGTTGTAACGGAGCGAGGCATTGCCGTGAATCCACTGCGGGATGATTTGTTGAAGGCGCTTTCAGGCACACGCCTGCCACTCAAGCGGATTGAGGATATCAAAAGTGAAGTGGAGCGCATCTGCGGTGGAGCGCCGGCACGTCCGAGGCTCAGCGAGAAGCGGGTCGCCGCCATCAAATGGGTGGATGGCACAATTATTGATTGTGTCCGTCAGGTGCTCTGATTCAGTAATATGATGGAGCATGTTTTTTTGTCAGTGGATTGTTAAATGGGAAAAGGCAATGTCTAATTTTCTTGCAATATGAAAAAAGAAGTCTTTAATATCTCTGGCTTTTTTTAAATCGAATTATTTTCCAACATAAAATTTAAGGTAAAAACGACATGGCTGGAAAATCGGTGGATTCCGAGGGTGGTGTGACTGATGCAGGAAATATTAAGAAAACCAGACCTGAACCTAAAGAGCGAATACCGTCCCTTGTAATTGCATATTCCCCCCACATTGCAACCACACAGTCCATAGAAAAGATCATGTATACAGTTGTGGCGGCGCTTTTGCTTCCATGTCTTGCGGGGATTTATTTCTTTGGCGCCCGTGTGATTTTAATCATTGTCGTTTCTGTGATTTCATGCATGTTTTTTGAGGCGATTTTTGCGCGATTTTTCAAACCAAAGACAGATTGGCGGCGTGTGATGCTGGATGGGAGTGCAATTGTGACAGGGATGCTTCTTGCCATGAATTTATCGGCGGTCGTGCCAGTCTGGTTGATTGTTGTTGGCGCCCTTGTAGCCATGTTTCTCGGAAAACACGTTTACGGTGGGTTGGGGCAGAATCCATTCAATCCGGCGCTTGTGGCGCGTGTGTTCCTTTTGATATCATTTCCACGGCACATGACGCAGTGGATTCCGGCGCGCGGTGATGTGGTGGATGCGACGAGTTATGCCACTCCGCTGAATGTCTTAAAAATGCAGGGGGCGGCAAAGGCGATGGCGCTTTCCAAATGGGGACTTTTCCTTGGAAACTGTGGCGGTTGCTTGGGAGAAACCAGTGTTCTTGCGCTTCTCATCGGGGGGTGTATTCTTTTTGCAATGAGCATAATCCGCTGGCAGATACCTGTCTCTTTTATTGGCACGGTGTTCATATTTACTGGTATCCTGTGGTTGGTAAATCCGGAGAAATACGCCGACCCGGTTTTTCATATCCTCACCGGTGGTCTGATGCTGGGCGCCATCTTTATGGCAACGGACATGGTCACATCTCCCATCACCGGACGAGGGATGCTTGTTTTTGGTTTTGGTTGCGGATTTTTAACCGTCATTATTCGGACGTTCGGGAGCTATCCGGAAGGCGTGTCTTTTTCTATTCTCATCATGAATGGAATGACGCCTCTTATTGACCGTTATGTTCGTGGTCATCGATATGGTATTAAGCCGGTAATGATGACAGGGAAGACTTGAGGAAGGATATATGGCGAAGAAAGAATTTACAAGCGTGCAGATTTTCATTATACTTATTGGGATATGTGTTGTGTCATCTGCTGTCCTCGCCTGGGTTTATAATGTTACAAAAAATCCCATAGCTGAAGTTGAGGCGAAAAAGAAACAGGACGCCCTGAGGAGTGTATTGCCCGCAGGAACAGAAAAAATTGAGGTCAGGCAGTTCAAGTATAAGGGAAAAGATGTTGAGATTCAGGTTGGATTTGATAAAAATGGCGCCATTACGGGTTATGCCTTTGAATCGGAGACTGACAAGGGATACGGGGGGACAATCCTTTTTCTGATTGGCGTTAATGCCATTGGGGAAATCAACGCATTTGTCGCCGACCAAAAAGAAACCCCGGGTCTGGGCAGTAATATCACCTCGGAAAAGTTTGGCAGTCAGTTCAAAGGTAAGGGTCTCCATAATTTCAGGTTCAAGGTTATGAAGGACGGTGGAGATGTTCAGGCGATAACGGCGGCAACAATATCATCCCGCGCCGCCTGCGATGCATTTCAAAAGGGACTGGAAATGTTTGAAGAGTTTAAAAAGTCCCATAAGTGAACCGTATGGGATTTCGTTTTTGGAATTGTCATGAATCAATTCTCCCGATGGGTGGAAGAGTAAAATGAAACTCCTCAACGAACTGTTTAAGGGATTGTGGAAGGAGCATCCCACGTTCAGAATTGTTCTGGGGATGTGTCCGACGCTGGCAATAACAAACAGGGCGATTAATTCTTTCGGTATGGGCGTCAGTGTTATTTTTGTTCTTGTGGGCTCAAACATTGTCATATCGATGCTCAGAACTATTACGCCGGATAAAATCCGCATCCCTATATTTATTGTCGTCATATCCACATTCGTTACCGTAACCGACCTCACGGTTCACGCCGTGGCGCCGGGGGTTCATACGGCTTTGGGGATTTTTCTTCCGCTGATTGTTGTGAATTGCATCATCATTGGAAGGGCGGAAGCCTTTGCCCAGAAAAATACCGTTCTTGCCTCGGCATTGGATGGCATTGGCATGGGCATCGGTTTCACTTGGGGTCTGGTTATAATCGGCACGATTCGTGAGATACTTGGCTCCGGGACATGGTTCGGGATGCAGGTATTTGCAAAGGATGCTCCAACAGCTATTATGATGATATTGCCGGCGGGCGGGTTTATCACGCTTGGTGTGGTGTTGGCTGTAATGAATAAAATCGAGTCGCTCAAGACTGAAAAGAAATCATAGACCTTTTGGAAAGGACTCAGTCTATGCTTCCCTATGTGATTCTGATTATCAATGCGATGCTTGTTCAGAACATGGTTTTCTATTGGATTCTTGGAATATGTCCATATCTGGGGGTATCGCGGAAGATTGATACGGCTGTGGGGATGGGGCTGGCGGTTATTTTTGTTTTAACCATGTCCGCCATGGCAGCCTTTGTGGTCCAGAGATTGTTGCTCGACCCGCTTCATCTTGAATATCTGCAGACGTTGTCTTTTATTCTCGTAATTGCCGCGCTTGTCCAGCTTGTTGAAATGATTTTGAAAAAATATAGCCAGCCGCTTTACCGCGCACTGGGCATTTATCTCCCTCTGATTACCACTAACTGTGCCGTTCTTGGGGTGGCGATTCTTAATATCCGCAAAGGACACAATGCCCTTCAGGCGCTTTTTTACAGCTTAGGAGCCTCCGGCGGGTTTGCATTGGCGCTTTTTATTTTTGCGGGGATTCGTGAAAGAATTGCGTTATCCGATATTCCCAGGTCATTCAAAGGATTTTCCATTTCTCTAATCACTGCTGGGATAATGTCCATGGCATTCCTCGGATTTGCCGGTCTGGCGAAGTAACGTGTTGCCCTTTTCAAAAAAAGACAGGCGCATTCTGCTTTCCCTTTTCCTTGTGATATTGGTTGCAATTGTCGCCACCCTTTTGAGGAAAAAAGCATGGGTCGAAGTCAGTCGGGAATTTCCACAGATAGGCACATTTATTGAAATCAAGATTCCATGCCCACCGGAAAGTGAAAAAGACGCTATCGTTGCAATCCAGGACGCCCATGATGAAATAAAACGCCTCGAATCCCTTATGAGCGCTTATTTGCCAGATAGCGATATTTCACGGGTCAATAAAAATGCCGCAAGAGAGCCCGTGAAAATTTCTGATGAGACGTTTGAGGTTATTCAGCAGGCACTGGCGGTCTCGGAAAAGACGGGGGACGCATTTGACATCTCATTCGCATCTGTTGGAAAACTCTGGAGTCTGAATCCCGAAGCCCCTCACATCCCCACCGATGAGGAAATCCGCGCCGCACTCCCTCTGGTGAATTACAAGAATGTCATACTTGATAAGGAAAATAAAACCGTCAGGTTTGCGCATGAAGGGATGGAGATTGGTCTCGGCGGAATTGCAAAGGCAACTGCCATTGAGTGGGCGGTGAACGCCATAGAAAAACGCGGCTTTCATGACGCCCTTGTCAATGCCGGCGGCGATGTTTATGCCATGGGGCTTAATGCAGACCGCCGCCCGTGGCGCGTGGGCATCATTCACCCGCGGGAGCAAACAAAGTTCATCACGAAGATAGACGTCACCAATCGTGCAGTTTTTACATCAGGGGATTATGAGCGGTTTGTGGATGTGGGTGGCAAGCGGTATCACCACATCCTTGACCCGCGGACGGGGCGTCCTGCAGAAAAGTGCATCAGTGTGACCGTGGTTACCCCAGACCTTCAGACGGTCAGGGGTCTTTCCGCATCCATCTTCATCCTCGGTCCCGATGAGGGCATGAAACTCATCCGGCGCATGCCCGGCGTTGAGGCACTTATAGTCACCCCGGACATGCATATTTATGCCACAGAATTTTTCGGTATCCCCGATGGAAAAATTCTTGAATAAATTTTACAGCTTCCTGCTCAGAGAGAAATCCATTTTTTATCTTTTACAGAGCGGAAGGTGGCGTCGATGATTTCATTTGCACGAACGCCGTCATCAACGCCGGGGCCTTCTGATTTTTTACCCTCGATGACGCCGATGAAGTTTCTGAGTTCGTCTTCAAAACGGTGGCTGATGTCTCGCCGAACAGGGAGGATACTCCAGTCCTTATCACCGGCGAGTTTCATGCGGAACTGTCCCCAGTATTCATAGATGATGCGTCCTTTAGTTCCGCACACCTCAAGATATGCCTGTCCCACGCCCACGTTCCAGCTCGCCTCAATCACGCCTATGCAACCTTTTTCGTTTTGCACAAGCAGGCATGAGGTGTCCTCCACTTTGATTCCGGGCATGCGGGAGAATGTGCGGGCGCTTACATTTTTTACTTCACCACACAGGAAACGAAAGAGGTCAATACTGTGAACGCTGGTGTCTATCAGGCAACCACCGCCGGAAATCTCCGGATTGGAAAACCAGCGATTCTGGACGCCTTCAAAATTAGCCGAAAACTGGTTGCGGAAGAAGACAATATCTCCCAGTTTCCCCGCTTTAATTATTTTCCTCATCTGGATGACCGGCTCAACAAAGCGATGGCAGAAGGCGGTCATGAATTCAGCGGATGCGGACTTTGCGGCTTTCTGAATGGCGCGGGCATCAGTCAGATTATGCGCAAGCGGCTTTTCGCTGACAATGTTACGAACACCCTTCTTCAGTGACGTCTCTACTATCTTGCGATGCGATGAGGGCGGTGTGCAGACAATGACAATTTCGGGGATATCCTTTTTCAGAAGTTCCTCAAGACTCCCATAGGCATTTCCGCCAGATTGTGAGGCGACCTTTCCGGACAGTTCTTTTTGCGGGTCAACCACGGCGATGAGCTTGCAGCCCTTTATTGCCTTGCAGGCGGCGGCATGTTGTTGACCAGCCCATCCACAACCGATGATTGCGATTTTATACATGCGTCTCTCCTTTTTTTAGGTTTTGTTATGTAGATTCAATTAAGAAAATGACATGACGGGAAAAGATTTCCTCAAACAGGGATGCCTTTTTCTGTGCGGCATATAGTTCTGCCGAGGGATTTACCCGGACGTGAAGTATGAATGCGACATCAGTTTCTTCGATTTTGCACGAAACACTGTTGATGGCATTTGTATGGGAACGGTCAAGACCATCGGCGATGCGTAAGATTGCCGCAAGTTTTTGAACATGTATGCGTTTCACGGCTGGTAGTGAGGCAAAATATTTGTGCTTCATTTTTGGTTTTGTCCGGCGGTGATAACGCGCCAGAAGGGCGATTATGATTTTCTGCTCATCATCAAGCCCTGGAAAATCGGCGTTCATAATGGCTCTAAAAGATTCCTTGTGATGATTATTCTCGTTTATCAGGAAGCCGACGTCATGAACGATGGCGGCGGCTTCCAGCAGGAATCGTTCCTCTGCGTCAAGCCTGTGAAGCGGCAAAAGGGCATCGAACAATGCAACTGATAGTCGAGCCACCTGCCGCATATGCTCAGGGTCCCACCCGAAGGTTGTCATCCATGTTTCAAGGATTTTAAGTATTTTTTGTTGAGTAGGTTTCATTTCTGCTCAGGCAGTCGCGCGCATAAAATGCGGCTCCAATAATGCCGGCATCATCGCCAAGAAGGGCGCGAATGATCTTGGTTTCCTTTAGCATAGTTGGAAGTGTGTGCAATTCAGTTGATTTAATAACCTGCTGGAAAAAGGCGTTGTCTAAGGCTTCAATAAGTCCGCCGCCAAGTATGACAGCTTCAGGATTCAGGATGGATATCACAATTGCCACGGCGCGTCCAATGTAAAATGCCGCATTTTTCAATGTGCGAATGGTGAGCGGGTCTTTACTCATCCATGCCTGTGCAATGTCGTTGCTCTTTATGGACATAATATCGCCGTTTTTTTCCATGGTGAGCGACGTCTTTTCTCCCTTTTTCACTGCCTCAGAAATTGTGCGGACAATGGCGAGTCTTCCTGCAACTGCCTCAAAGCATCCCCTTTTTCCGCATCCGCACATTGGTCCATCCACAACCATGGGTATGTGCCCGATTTCCCCCGCCATAAATGATGAGCCCTCATAGAGTTTGCCATCGATGATTAGTCCGCCCCCTATACCCGTGCCAACAAAAATACCGAAGACGTTTTTCATCCCGACGCCCGCACCGATACGTTGTTCGCCAAGCGTCCCGACGTTCACATCATTGTTCAGGAAAACCGGAACCCCGAGTTCTTTTTCAAGTAGTGATTTGAGATGTACTTCCTTCCAGTTCAGATTTGGCGCCTGGTGGACAACGCCGGTTAAGGGATTCAGCGTCCCCGGTGCGCCTATACCCACACCGGCAATGGATGAGAAGGAAATGCCCGCCTCCTCTGCGGCGCCGCGTGCGCAAGTGGCAATCCTCTGAATGACCTCATGGTAAGGTTTTTCCGGTTTGGTTCGTTTTTTGAAGTGTGAGATGACCTTGCCAGTTTCATCAATGATGGATGCGAGAATCTTGGTTCCGCCAAGGTCTATTCCGATGATTGGTCCGCTATGGGAATCCTTGCCGCTTTGTTTCCCTTTCATACGTTCTCCCTGTTATTGGAAACATACCATGGATGGGGTGCATTCGTGATGGTTGGAAAGAAAAGATGCCTCATCACCGGCATGGTCATCCATTTGAAACCCAGTTCTTAAGGAGTTCAGCAATACGCTCATTCAGGTCTTTGAAAACAGCCCGGACGCTTCGATTTCCGTTAATCAGTTGAAAACCGTATTTATCCTTCATCTTCAAAAACTGACTTTGAATCTGGCGCTGGTAGGTGAAGAAACTTTTGAACATGTCTTGAGAGTAACCGATGTCCATGCCGGATTCCCAATAATCCAACGTTGATTTATTCTGGAAATTACGTTCAATGAGTATCCGTGGACGGACCATGAGGTAAAATACGGCATCGGGTATGATTGCGAGACTGTAAAGGGACTCGACCCATGCAGGGCCTGCGCCTCTGACAATGGCTCGTGCCATGAGGGTGTAAATGTAGCGGTCTGCAAGGACGATAAAGCCTGCGCGCAGTGCAGGGATTATCACATTTTCCAGCTGGTCCATGAAGTCTGTTGCATAAAATAACCTTAGCGTTATTGGGCTGATTGCCTTGCTCTGCTGGGCGGAATTGAGCTCGTTTGAGATGAGTGTGGAGCGCTTCAGACCCACATTCACAACGGCATAGCCATCATGCTCAAGCCAGTCTGTCAGGAGACCAATCTGGGTGGAGCGCCCGGAACCGTCCGCCCCTTCAATGACAAGGAGTTTTCCCGTGAGGGTTTCGAGGTTCACATTTGGCGGGACAATTTCATAACATTGTTTCGGACTCATCTGAATGATCTCCATTTGTAACGTGACAGGTCGATTCTTTCGTTTATAATTTTGCGGAGTTGTTCCTGCTGTTTTTCAACCGCCTGTGTGGCATCGATGACGACCATGTTGTATTCATCAATTAGTCTGAGATATTCCTCATTGATTTTTCCCTGAAATATGCGAAAACTTTCGTAGAGGTCTTCTGAGAGATGGAGGTCCATCCCCGCCTCATGGTATTTCAATTTGGGGCGACTGCTGAGAATTCTATTGAGCGCAACCTCAAGCGGGAGCTTGAAGAAGAAGGTAATGGTGGGGTGGACGGCAAAGCTGTAAATGCGTCTAACCCAGCCGCGGTCACAGTTCCGCACCGCATCGCGCGCAAGGGCTGTGTATATGTAGCGGTCTGAAAGCACAATATAGCCGGCGCGGAGAAGCGGTTCAATCTGTCTTTCATACCTGTCAGCAAGGTCGGTGCAGTGGATCAGGCAGAAAGTTGTTGGTGTGAGCAGGTTTCGTTTTTTACCTTTTCTGGTTGCGGGTTTAACGGCAAGGGATGAATTCCATTCTGTGAAGAAGACCTTGTATCCCTCCAGTTCCAGCCAGCGTTTGATGAGGTGCATCTGTGTGGATTTGCCGGAGCCGTCCAGTCCTTCAACGGCAATCAGTGCACCGGGGTACTTGAGGTCCGCAGGTTTAAGGATGTCCATAATTATCTCACCCGCTTCTGACATTTTACCATGATTTAAAACATGGGATACTTGTATTGCTGAAACGTTCAAGCGTCAATATAAATTAGACATCCCGGAAGGGGCACAACCTGAGGGGAAGCGTTTGTGGAATGAGGAGGTCGCCATTTCTCACGGCATAAAGTTAATCGTTTACAACCAGCCATTCTCTCTATACCATGCCGCTGTTTCGGCAATGCCCTTCTCCACCGGCGTGTGACATGTATAGTCCGCATCCTTATTCAGTTTCATTGCACTGCACACCCATGCCTTCTGCCGGATTTCCCGAATTTTCTGGCGGTTTAGAAGTGCGGGTTTTTTTGTGAGACGGCTGGACGCCTCCATGAGACACGCCACGATATTTGCCACCCAGAGCGGAACGGGAATCTTCAAAACTTTTTTCTTCCCGAGCGCTGAGGCAATAAGGGAAACCAGTTCGTTCATATATTTAGGTTCGGTATTGGAAACGAAATAGGTTTCACCCGCCGATTGCTCAATGGTTGCAAGACGAATCATTGCCTCCGTCAGGTCAGGGGCGTAAATGATGCTGAGAAGCGGGTTCGCACCGCCTGTATTGAAGATTACTCCACGGTTGATTAACCTGAAGTAAAAAAAGACGTCACGGTCGCGTGGACCATAAACAACTGGCGGGCGAACAATGGTAATGGGAAGGCGTGTCATGAATTCAGCGGCGATGCGCTCTGCCTCAAGCTTGCTGTTTCCATAATCGGTTATGGGACAGGGGGGATAAGTTTCCAAAATGGGCGATTCAGTGGGGGAGGGACCCGCTGCCGCGAGGGAACTAACAAGAATGAATCTCTTCAGGGGGGGATTTTCCTCAGTGCATACCTCAAGTATGTTTTTCGTCCCTTCCGTATTAACTAAATAGTAATCCTCCGGATAGACCGCTTTGGTGAGGCTGGCAAGATGGAAGATATATTCCACGTTGAGCACCGCCTTGCGGAGGGTTTCTTTTTCCGTCACCTCGCCAATGTGATATTGAATATCATGATTTCTCAGCCAGTGCAGATTGCTTGTGCGCCGGATGAGACAGGCGATTTCCGCGCCGCGTGCGGCGAGCGCCTCTACGAGGTGGCTCCCGATAAACCCCGTTGCTCCCGTGACAAGGCATTTCATTATCTTTTTCTCGTTAATAAGAGTTCGGCAAAGGAGATAAGAAGCTCCTTAGGATTTTGCGGGACGCGGGCAATTGCCCGTAAGGCTTTGGATAGAAGATTTTTGTTTGTCTCCTCAGCCGCCTCAAAACTGCCATATTTTTGGAAGAGCTGGATTACCCACTGGATGTCATTATCCGTGGTTTTTTCGCGCGGTGCGTCTAAGATAAGGTATAATTTTTCCCGCTCTTCTCTGGTGCAAACGCTACCGACATGAGCGACGAGAAAACTCCTTTTACCCTCGCGAATGTCCGAACCGATGGATTTGCGTCCCTTTCCCTCTGTCAGGTCAAGCATGTCATCCCTTATCTGGAACATGGGACCGATTGCATTGGCATAGGATTCAAAGGCGTGGCGAACGGATTTTCCGGCGCGGTTGAGAATTGCCGAGGCAATCATCGGCGCCGCAAGACAGTAACCCGTTTTTTCGGATACGATGAGGAAGTATTCATCTGTGGTGATGTCGTGGCGTGAACGGGCATTGATGTCGAGTGCCTGCCCTATATGTGTGTGTTCAAAGGCATTTGTTAAGACCTCAAAAATTTTGTCTTTAGTGCGGGGTGGGATAGGGTGCGGGCTTTGTTCCATCATTGCCCTGAATGCCTTCACAAATGTGTAATCGCCGATATTAATACCATGTGCGAGACCATATTTCACATGGACGCAAGGACGGTTTCGCCTGAAGGTGTCGCCGTCTTCAATATCATCGTGGATGAGGGTAAAATTGTGGAAGAGTTCAACGGCGACGGCAATGGTGAGAATATCTTCTGCGCGACCACCAAGGGCTTCACATACGAGCATCCCAAGAGCCGGACGAAGTCGTTTCCCACGCATCTCCTGTTCATCGCTGTCCAGTCCAAGGGCATACAGGAGACCCTCGTGGAGGTTGGGTATCTGCCTGTCCTGCCTGATGAATTGGAGGAGAAAATCATCCACCATGCGGGAAACGCGTGTGATTTTTTCAAGAAGGATTTGATGTTCCACCGGTCGTTAGACCATTCCAATTATTTCCCCGGTTCAACCCGGATGAGTTCATATTTTGTGCTGCCGAGTCCCATCTCCTCGGCTGCTTTCAGGAGAGTCCAGGGGTCTTGACCAATAACGTTTTTCAGCATCTCAGGACCAGCATCTCTGACATTGTTATCCTCCGCGCGCGACTGTTTCATTGGTTGCGCCTTTGCAACGAGGTCAAGCGTGGCGGCATCTATCGCCACTATATCATCGCTGACTAAGATTCCCTGGTCCTGGATGATGGGTGTATCCGCCATTTGCATACAATCGCATTCCGGAATGAATTCAAGGACAAAATTGACATAGACGACGCGATTTGGCGCAAAAGTGCTGAGGACTGCTTTGCAAGACTCCGCTATGCCCGCACAGAATGATTTTTCATCAAGGTTTACGCTTAATGCGCCCGTCTGGCACACCCGCACGCATCTCCCACAGCGCCAGCAACGCCGGAGGTCAATCTTCACTTTTTTATTTTCAATGCGCAGGGTATTGGATATGAATGAACATACATCCACGCACTGACCGCACAGTATGCAGAGCGACTCATCCCAGTTAAAAGGCGCCTCGCCTCTGGCGTGTATGCGCCCCCGCTGATTTTCGCCCGCACGATTCTGCGTCGTCACACATCCCATTCCGACGTTCTTTATAGCGCCTCCATAGCCCGATTGCACGTGTCCTTTGGCGTGAGATACAACCACCATCGCATCTGCATCATAAATTGCACCCGCCACGCCGATTTCCTCCAGCAGGGGTCCACCAGTCTTTATCATGACTGCATCTAAGTCTTTGATGCCGCCTGCCAGAATGACCGGCGCGCCCACTGAGAGTTCTGTAAGCCCATTATAGACGGCGCTTTCCAGCTTGCCCATCCCACCAGAGTCGGTAATGAAGGGGATGCCGCGCGCCTCCTTCACGGCTTCCGCGGTGATGCGCAGGAAACTGGGGCGGACGATGCGAAAGGCCCCATGAGTGCCGAAATGGGTTTTTACGGCAATCTTTTTTCCGGACGGTATGTATTGTTTAAAATTGGCTTTCTCAAGAAGGCGTTTATATTTGGCGGGCAGGCTGAAATCAGAGCGGTAATGCAAGGAGCGCGCATCTGTATAAAAAACTTTGCTTTTCTTCATTACTATTTTTCCCTGGTGGATTCTTTATTCTGGTGTTTCAGGGCAATACGGTCATAGATATAGTCGTAAATGGAAACGACCGTGAAACCCGTTGCCAGCACGGTGAAGAAGAATATGATCCCCATTGCGTCGCGGTAAATCCATCGCAGAATGATAACCTGCAGGAGGCAGTAACCCCAGAAGATGACGTTCAGGATGATATATCCCTTCAGTGAGAAAAGGGAATCTTGCGCTTCCGGCACTTTTATCTCTTTCTCCTGAGGAACTGCCGTTTTAATTTTCTTCATTTTCTTTTCGTTCCGCTTGGTGATTTTCAAAATATATTGAATGGAATACATTCTGCAAATGTCCCCCTGTGTCAATTCATTATTTTTAATTTTACGCCAGTCGTATATCAGATGAGTTGGCGGACAATACTTGCGGCGGTGCTGTGCCTGTTAAGCGTTTTCTCAAGCATGTCCCGAACAACAGGATTGTATGTGAAGATTTCCTCAAATGCGGGATGAAATACGTAATACTCCTCAGTCAGTGCGACGGCTTTGGTAACCTCCTCCAGACCGACTGCTGTCGCTTTTTTCTCCCATGCCAGCCCCACCGCATACCATCGTATCATGGCATAATAGAGGAGCATCTGGCAATAGCCATAGCGCAGGGATTTTTCATGCCGGAGTTTCTTATTCTTGATGAATTGCTCAGCCCATGCTCCGATTATGTGAGTAAAAAAATCAGCACTGGTATTTATGGGATATTTTTTGAAGGCATGATAGGGAAAGGATGTGGAAAGAGGATTGATAAGTATTTTCCCCAGTTTCAAGAAGTGACGTGTGTGCTGGAGGGAAATGAAGACAAGGGCACCAAGATTGGAGCGGCGCTTTTCCGGGTGGTTGCGGAAGGCTATCAATAAACCGAGAAGCATCCGCTGAAGAGAGGGAGAATGAATCGGCTTCCTTGCAATGCGTAAGGGACGCTCATAACGCTCCTTTTTCATCCAGTCGAAAAAGGTGTTGATGAGGTCTGTGCGTGAAGCCTCAATTTTGGCGTTAAGGGAGTTGCGAAGAATGTCCAGCAATACTGCGCCAGCGATAAGTTTATTATCGAGACCAGCTCCCTCAAAGGCGAGAAGATTCAGCAATTCCTCTTCCACCCGAGTTGCCTCATCATCGGAGAGCGGACACCCCTTATCCAGCTCAATGGACGAGTTCACGGCTTCATGCCTGCTTAAATTTTTTTGACCGGAAGTGAGAATGTGAAGGTTGAGCCTTCGCCTGCTTTGCTTTCCACCCAGATTTTGCCTCCGTGAGCCTCCACAATACGCTTGCAGATGGCGAGTCCAAGTCCTGTGCTCTTCTCACCAGCGGTCGGTCGGACACTCGTGCGTCCGAAATCCTGAAAGATTTTGGACATTTCATCCTCCGGTATTCCCTGTCCCTGGTCATGGATTGAGATATGGATAGAATCATTTTCACGGCGCGCCCTTACCCAGATCGCGGTCCCCGGATAGGAAAACTTGATGGCATTTGTGATAAGATTTGTAAGCACCTGGTTGATGCGTTCGGGGTCCATGATGAGTTTTGGGAGGTTAGATTCCAGTTCCATTTTTAATTCAATTTTTTTCTGCATGGCGAGGAGATGATTGTATTCATAGGACTCATTCAGGAAGACGGCAAGGTCAATCTCCTCTGGATTCATCACAAGCTTGCCAGTCTCGATGGCGCTGATATCGAGGAGGTCGTTGACCATATTGAGCATGTTTCCAGTTGTGTTTTCCACCTTTTTAAAGATTTCAATCTGAGGTTGCGACACCTCACCGTAATATCCATGTCTTATCATCTCGACATACCCCTTTACGATGCCAATGGGATTACGCAGGTCATGGGCGGCGATGCCGAGGAATTTGTTTTTTAATTCATTCAACTCCACAAGCTGCTGATAAAGTCTTCCCTTTTCAACAATGACGGAGAGTTGTCCGGCAATCTGCATGAAGAACTGAATGTGGACATTTTCATAAGTGTGCGGTGTAAAGCTTGAGAAAAACATGAAGCCGATGTGTTTGCCCATTGCGATTAAAGGGCATGTCAAACTGGAGCGTACTCCCTCCTCAACGATGAGATGTGTTGATTCAGAGTTCGGATGATTTTTCAGATAGTCAACAAGGTCGTTCAGAATCCGCGGATTACCCGTCTCTATAATCTGCCGAAGACTGCTTCCCTGAAGGGGCGCTTCATATCCCTTTGTGATTTTGAGTTCCGGCGCATCGGAACGTGCCCATCGGGCACGGACTATTGTCCCGTTTTCCTCTAAAAGAGAAAAGCCGATACGATTGTATGGAATGATGGGACGAAAGGTTTCGAAAACATGATTCAGGACATCATCAAGGCTCAGACCTGCATTCACCTGCTCAGTTACTCTGGCGAGCGTATCGATTTGCGCAAATTTTTTCTCAAGCATCTGCCCGAGCTCCCGCAGCTCTATTCCAAGCATGCCAATTTCATCCTCAGCGCCAATGGGGACATCAACCAGGAAATCCCCTGACTTCATTCTGATTGCGGCATCACGGTATTGAGTAATTCTCGGGTCTTTCATCATTTCACACCTCGCAGTTCAATTGTAAAAGAGAATAAATTTCACATTATATAAGGACAATAAAAATCGTATCGCATATTTTCTTTTGAGTCATTGCAGGTGGTATTCTTATCTTGACGCGCATTCGCCGTGGGGGATAAAAATTCAAACGTTGAATATTTTGAGGGAGGTGGACAATCGCATCGGATGATGGTTTTTGATAATTCCAGAGAATCCGGGCAGGACTCAGATGTTGCCGTTCATCCACCCCTTGACTTATCCATCGTTATTCTCTCTTATAATACACGGGATTACCTGCGTAATTGCCTAAAGTCTATCCTCGACCGGACAAAGCGGCTCACGTTTGAGATAATTGTTCTGGACAATGCGTCCTCTGATGGGACACCGCAGATGATGCATTCTGAATTTCCGGACGTGACTTACATTTATCATAAAAGGAACCTGGGATTTACGAAGGGTAATAATGAGGGTATCCATCTCAGCCGGGGACACTATGTCCTCCTTTTAAATCCTGATACGCGCATTGTGGATGATGCCCTTTCCGAGATGGTGGGATTTATGGACGCACATCCAGATTGTGGCGTCGTGGGATGCAAACTTCTCAATGCCGATGGCTCCCTCCAGTATTCCTGCCGACGTTTTCCATCGTATCAGACCGCCCTGTTCAACCGTTATTCGATATTGACGCGTCTATTTCCGGAAAATCGTTTTTCACAATCATATCTCATGTCGGCGGATGACCACAGTGCGACGCGCGAGGTTGACTGGGTATCCGGTGCGGCGCTGATGGCGCGGAGGAAAGCCTTTACGGAGGTCGGGCTTCTTGATGAAAATTTCATTATGTATTCAGAGGACGTGGACTGGTGTTACCGGATGCATGAGGCGGGCTGGCGGGTCTATTTTTTCCCGGAGGCGCAGATATACCATTATATTGGACAGTCCACGAGCCAGCGGGTCTTCTGGTCTATGCTTGTGCGGCATCTGAGCATGTATAGATTTTATAAGAAGCATTATAGCCGCTCGATAAAGTCCATTGATTATCTTATCCTGACCGGCATTTGCTTTCGCTTTTGCTGGGTCATTTTCACCTTGGTCCCGGGAAGATTTTTGAAAAAGAGGCAGGTGGCGCATGATGGGTGAGGGACTGAAAAGCGGATGGGCAATGTTGTTAATTGCCGCGGGTGCGTCATTTATTCTTTCCATACTTTTAACACCGGTGGTCATCAGGTTTGCACGGTATAAGGGAATTCTCTCCGAGCCGAAGAAGATAAGATTTTATCTTTCCCCGCGTCCGCTTTTAGGGCATGTTGTTTTGTTTATCAGTTTCTATTTAATCCTTGCCGGCACATTCATTCTGAGGATTTATGCGGATGAGTATTATTACACGCGCGGCGAGATTGAGCGCATGGGGATTGGTCTTTTTCTCGCCTCCCTCTTTTTATGTATCTCATCCACATTTTCAGATATACGCAAAGACCGTGGCGACCTTGAATGGGTATATATCATCGTATGCACATTGATGTTATATTTTTTTGGAATCAGGTTCACCATTCTTCGGATTCCCTTTCTTGGGACGATGGATTTGAAGTATTTCGGTGCGCCTCTTTTGATTATCTGGGTTCTTTTGCTCGTGAGCATTGTAGAATTATTGGATTTTTTTGAGGGTGCGGCTGGTGCGCTTGTGACTTTAGTCTCTGTGGCTTATGCCCTTTTGCATGCGCTTTCCGGCAAGAGGGAATTTTTTGTCATCATATTTTTTGCAATTCTTGGAGGTGCAGTGGCGGGAATCCTGCCATATCAGACACTTCGCAGGAAAATCATTTACGGGAAATCGGGCAATAAGGTTCTGGGTTTTATATTTGCCGCCGGAACGGTCATATCGCACCGTAAAGAGACGACGGGACAGTTTGTCATTTTTCCTGTCGCCCTTGTGCTTTTTATAATTGTTGTTGTGAATTTTCTGTTTCTCGACCAGCAGCTTCGCCCTCTGACAACGCAAAATAGAAGAAAAAGAGAGACAGCCGGACCGGCTTAACCTTGCGGGGTCATTAATATCCGGTGCGGTGGCATGAATTTCTGAGGAGCGTTTCTTTGTTTCGAAAGATGAAAGCAAGATACGCACGTGTGTGGCGACATGTTTGCGCCCTCATTCGCTACGGAACATTTCCACGGGTGAAAAATATTATCCTCGTGGAGGTAGAGCGTGTGATGAAAAGGGCGGAATTGAAGGGACTTCCTTACATAATTGTTATTGACCCCATAAATGTCTGTAATCTTAAATGCCCATTTTGTCCGACGGGTAGAGGAAAACTTCCGCTCCCTCCAGGGCAGATGTCGCTTGATAATTTCAAAAGGATTGTCAATGGAATCTCGCCTCATGTGGTAAAACTGATTTTATACAACTGGGGTGAACCGTTTCTTCACAAAGATATCCTCTCCATGATTCATTACGCACATGACAGGCGTCTTGCAACGGCGATAAGCAGTAATCTGACGATTTTGCCCGATGGCGGGGGAGAGTCGGTCGTTCATTCCGGTCTTGATGACCTCGTTGTTTCCTGCGATGGGCTGACACAGGAAACCTATGAGAGATACAGGCGGGGGGGAAATCTGAAAAGTGTGCTTTCAAATCTAAATGGGATAGTGGGTGCAAAAAGGAAATTAAAGAGTCAGACACCGGTTATTGAGTTTCAATTTCTTGCGTTCCATCATAATGAACATGAGATATCGAAGGTTGCAGAGTTCGCTCGAAATTCCGGGGCAGACTTTGCAAGGATTGTAAAACCATATCTGGATATTGACTCACGGGACATCAGACCTGCGCAAAATCCCGACTTTGTCCGTCCACAGTATCTTGACCATGACAAAAACAAGCCCACCGGCTCTGATATATTCAGTCCGGACGCAGACCAGGAACTATGCGCTTCACTTAATCCTCCGCCAGTTTCATGCTTCTGGCCATGGCGTGCTATGGTTATTAACTGGAATGGCAATGTTGACCCGTGTTGCGGCAAGAATTACAGGGAATCTTTCGGAAATGTGTTTGAACAGCCACTGCGAGAAATCTGGAATAGTCCTGCATATATTGATGCCCGCAACTGGATTACGGGAAGATTGGAGAAAGACGAACGTCCGAATATTGTCTGCCGGGGATGTGCGGGATATAAATGATATAATTTCTGGGGAATGCCCAAACCATCGGCAGAAAAAAGGCTTGCGCAATTTCAGACTTGAGGATAAAAATCAGATTAAATTTGTTTTGAAGTGGGTTTGAAAATGGCAAGTGTGATATTTTACATTTATTTATTTGCAGGGATACTGTTCTTTTTATATGTTATTATAACGCACCAGATTAACAAGAGGCGCGACCGTCTCATTTCTGAAATGCAGGCGGATTATACGCGACAGAAATTCTTGAAATGTCCACATTGTGGTGTCTTGAATGCGAAGAATGCAACTGTCTGCCAGTATTGCAATAAGGAACTGCCTCGTCCTGTTTCCCCTGTTGCACCATCGCCACTACCGTTAGAACCTGTCCCACCTCAGAAGGTTGTGCAGGCGCCAAACACTGTCAACAAGCCCTCCGTTGTGTCTCAGGGGCAAAAGGGGCTGTTAAACAAATTTCCTTATAAATATATATGGCCCACTCCAAAGTCGAGCTTTCTGATTACAATCGTAACTGTTTATGTCCTTGTCTTACTTCTTTACGGTTTTTTTGCCGGCATTTATATGTTGGGGAAGCAGGGAGTGGAACAGTTGAACGAGGCGAGGAGGCAATCTGCTCGGAGTACAGCGCGTCGGGAGGCGGCTTCGTCAGGGATGAACGTTCCCTCTTCCGCGGGTTCTCAAGTGCCTTCGGTGAGTGCGCAACCCTCTTTACCTGTGCGTACGCTCACGCCAATTCCCACGCCATCACCGCTTGTTTTAACAGGCAGTAAGGATGAGCAGATTACCCATTTGATGCTCATACTTGAGAGCGGGAACTGGAACAGGGCAATTCAGGCGCGGCGCGCCCTTATCCAGATGGGCAAACCAGCGGCGATTGCACTTGCGAAGGAGGTCAATCATCCGGATGAAATGATGCGCACACATGTTATCACCGCCCTGGCTGAGATTGCGGAGCCATCCACCGCATCAGCGCTTATTTCAGCCCTGTCCAATCAGGATGTTGTGACAGTCATTCAGGCGGTCTGGGCATTGCGGAATTTCAAGGGCGAGGAGGTTGTAAACGTTCTCAGGAATCAGCTTCGTCATAAGGACTGGCGTGTGCGCATGGCGGCGATTGGTGCGCTTGAAAAACAGTCCGACCCCACAATTGTTGCCGCCCTTGTGGAAATGCAGAATGACCCGAACAGCCGTGTCCAGGATGCCGCAAAAAATGCCCTCCAGCGGTTGCAGAAAAAGGAATAAAAAGTTTGAGACATATTTCACCGTTTATAATACCCTTCATTTTTCTTTTTTCACTTTCGAAATCCTTTTCTGAAAACGACCCGGCAATTCTTGCCCCCTCCGAAACGCTGTTCTTTGTCTCGTGTAAAAAAGATGTTTTGTATGATTTTACCAGACGGGAACAATCGTCAAATGAGGGTATGCAATCGGAATTCCGGAGAATCCTGAAATCTTTTTCAGGCGCTATGAATGTCGCGAAAAAGTTGGAGCAAAAACTTTCTATTTCCCTGTCAGGGATTGAAAATTTAAAACCCCACCGTCTGACGATTTTTATAACCAGGATGAACGTGCCTCGTAACATGCCAGCCGACTTTGACCTGAACATAATCATTGAACATGATTGCCCACGAGCCCGCGCAGAGGAAATCATGGGAAAGGTTTTTGCCGGCGCAAACGAAAGGTGCGTTAAAAGTGGGGTTTATCAATTCAATGGAATTCAGGTTCATTCCTTTCACTACCTTCTAAAGGAACGGCAGGGCATTGTGGATGCCCCCAAATTTTCACCACAGGGCAAAGAATCAGTTGATACAGAAAGAAAAATTACCCCTCTCGATGACCTCTACGCTGAGACCTCCTTTGATTTCCAGTATGCCTTGATGAACAATCTGATTTTTATTTGTGAGGGTGAAGAGCATCCTATCCGCAATTTGCTCAAACGCCAAATGAATCCACAGCCAGCGGATTCACTCAGCGGGAATAATGCCTTTCACATTACTGGCGATGAAACGGACAGTGCGGCGGCGGATGTTTATGTTGACTTGGAAAATTTGTTCGGTCTTTTGTTGGAGTCCCGGCAGGGGAATGGTGGGAGGGATTATTCCGGGTTTGGACTTTCAAGTTTCAAAGCCCTGGGTCTCCATCTCTGGAAGAAACAAAATGGTTATCATTTAAACACAATAGTATATGCGCCGCCTCCAAGGGACACCCTCGCCCATGCCCTCTTTCGTTTCCGGCAGGCGGATAATGACCTTGCGAGGCTCATCCCGCCGGATGCCGTTGCGTTCGGGTATGGGGCAGTTGATGTCGCCGGATTGTATTACGACCTTCTGGATGCCTTTTCGGGCGTTTACCCTGATACGGTATTGACAATCCGCCAGACCATTATCGTGAATAGTCTGGTTATCGGGTTGGATGTTGAGCATGACCTTCTGGGCGCGCTCGAGGGAGGGATGGGTTATTATCTGCGAAAACCGGGCGGTGCGGGCACATCTCGCCACATCGCCGAGACTTATTATTTTAAAGTCAAAGACCCCGATAATTTCGAGGACTCACTTCGTCGTTTTCTCAAGTTTGTGGACAGGACATTTCTCATCAGGATTTTGGAGGGAGAATACAAAGGTTCGCCATACTGGCTGGCGTTGCCACGAGGTCCCAATGTGGAGGAGGATGCAGAGCCGCTTATCGCCCTCTGCTTAAAGGGACGATATTTAGTTGTATCCAATACCGCCGGCGAGTTGATGGATTTCATTCAACGCACATCTGATGATAAATTTACAACAAACTCCTTGCATCCGGCGCTTCAGGGTCTTGGCGGTAACCCGATTGATGGGGAACGAGTGGCAGTCCGATTCATTACGAGCGCAGGATACGATGTGTTTTCAGAAAAGATGGAAAAATGGAAGCAGAATTTCAGTCGTTCGGATTTTATGAACTGGGAGGTCTTGCCGAGGTCGCGATTTCTCATTTCCCGTTTTAACACCATTATGACACAATTTTTCAAGACGGATGAACGCTTTTGCGGTGTCGCAGATATCCAGATTCGCAACACCGTCGTTAATGATAAACAAACGAATAAAGTCGTGGAATAACCTAATCACAAACCATGAATTATATTGTTGACGCTCAAGCGGATATTGGCATAAAAAGAAAATCTTAAATTATATATGCAGAGTGGGTGAGAAATATGAGCAACGTTGAGGAACGGATAGAGGTGGCGCGCGGCGAGAAGCCCGCTGACCTTGTCTTGAAGAATGCACGCGTGGTGAACGTATTCTCAGGAGACATCCATGAAACGAACGTCGCCATTTTCGATGGCATAATTGTTGGACTGGGAGATTATGCGGGACGCACTTTTATTGACCTTGGCGGGAAATATGTCTGTCCGGGATTTATTGATGGACATGTCCATTTAGAAAGCGCCATGGTGATTCCCTCGGAATTTGCGCGCGCCGTTGTCCCGCTCGGAACTACATCCGTTGTCGCCGACCCGCATGAAATCGCCAATGTGCTCGGCTTGGACGGCATCCGTTTCATGATGGAGGCAAGCAAAAATCTCCCGCTTTCCGTCTATATTATGCTTCCCTCCTGCGTGCCAGCCACAGATATGGAGACCTCCGGCGCAAAACTTTACAGCCCCGACCTCGAGATGTTTCTCGGTCAGGACCAGGTGCTCGGGATTGCGGAGATGATGAATTTCCCCGGTGTGATTTACAGAGACAGGGATGTCTTAGAGAAGATTCGAATTGCCAAATGGAAACGTGTGGATGGACATGCGCCGCTTCTTTCAGGCAAAGACCTCGCCGCTTATGTCACGGCAGGGATAAAAAGCGACCATGAATGCACACGACTTGATGAGGCTCAGGAGAAACTTCGCGATGGAATGTATATCATGATACGCGAGGGGACAACGGCGAAAAACCTGCGTGACTTACTTCCTCTTGTCACGGAACACAATGCCCAGAAATGCATGTTTGTTACGGACGACCGACATCCGGCAGACCTGATGGATGATGGACACGTTAATGCAATTGTGAAGAGGGCGATTGAGCTTGGCATGGAGCCCATCCGCGCCATCCAGTTGGCAACCATAAATCCGGCGGAGTATTTCCAGTTAAAGCGGCTTGGGGCTGTCTCGCCCGGTTATATTGCCGACCTCCTTGTCCTTGATGACCTCGAAACCGTTTCCGTGGGACAGGTGTATAAGGGCGGTGTCCTTGCCGCGGAGGATGGTGAGCTTGTGAACTGGGATATACCACCGACGCCTCCTTACATCCGCAGCACAATGAATATCAACTGGATGGGGATGAGCGATGTCAGCATTGATGCCCACGGCGGGCGCATCCGCGTGATTGGTCTGATTCCTGAGCAGATTATTACCAATAGTCTTGTGGAAGAGGCGAGGATTGAGAATAGCAAGGCAGTTACCGATTTGGAGCGCGACGTCCTGAAAATTGTCGTGGCGGAGAGGCATCGCGCATCGGGCAATATCGGAAAAGGATTTGTGAAGGGTTTTGGTATGAAGGAAGGTGCACTGGGCTCCAGCGTGGCGCATGACTGCCATAATATTGTCGTTGTGGGGACGAATGATGATGACATCCTGACGGCGATTGTTGAGATCGTTCGCATGCAGGGCGGGCAGGTTGTGGTCAGAAATGGACAGGTCATTGAGACGCTGGCGCTTCCCATTGCAGGATTGATGAGCAGTCAACCGCTTGAGGTGGTGAGGCGAAAAGTGGACGACCTCAAGGCGGCGGCGCGCGAATGCGGGTGTGTTCTGGAAGATCCCTTCATGCAGATGAGCTTTCTCGCCCTGCCGGTTATCCCCTCGCTGAAGCTTACCGACAAAGGTCTCGTGGACGTTGACAAATTCCAATTCACGGATTTGTTTGTGAAATAGGTAGGAAAGAAGAAGCGGCAACCACAGATTCACACAGATGGACACAGATGGAAGATGATCTAATAACTTTTTATATTTGTCAGTGTTAACCAGTGTGCAACTGTGGCTTGACTGGAATTAGTAAAGGTCTTATGAATCTATTATGGATTTTGCGAAATTTGAATGACGGGTGATGGTCTTATGACGAAACAATTAGAAGATGAAATCAGACAGGCGGCACAGATTCTTAAATCGTATAGCGCAACAGAAGTTTATCTTTTTGGCTCGCAGGCGACCGGTGAAGGAGACGAGAATTCCGATGTGGACTTTGCTGTTCGTGGTCTTCCTGACGAGGTCTATTTCACTGCCTCCGCGCGAGCCAGCAGTGTCCTTTCTGTTTCTATGGATTTGATTACGCTGGATGAATCCACACCTTTTGTTGAGCTTCTATTCAAAAGGGAGGCATTACGCCGTGTCGCCTGATGAATTGAATATTTTTAGAAAACATTTTGAGACCTTAAAATAATCGGACATTTTTATTCATATCTCATATCACTGCATTTTCCCCGCATGAGGAATTTTCGGAATTAAACACGTTGCAATTGCGAGGCTTGCTCAATAGAGAAACCATTCCTGGCGCGCAGGGGCAGGGAGGGTCGCAGGCCAGACAAGAACCCCCCCGCTATCGGCAGTCTCCGGACCGCTGGTGGAAAGTGTGAGGCGGGAATTGCTGTCAATAGGCTCGATGGATACAGAATAGTGTCCACCGGGCTGCAAACCTGTGATGTAATGACGCTGAATCTGGGAAGGAAACAGGTAAGTCGTGCTTGTTACCGTGGTTTCTGAGTCCGTGGGGAAAATCACCGCATAACTATCTATTAATACACCGGTGCAAGGGTCGCCGCTTGTGCTCTGAATGAGCAACGCGGCGGAAGGTGAGCTTCCCGCATCGCTTCCCTGAAGAACGTGGAGAAAGTGCACGTCTGCTGGACCGCCCGGGGCTTCGGCGAGAAAGTGATAGCGCATCGTCTCACCATTGGCGGGATCTCCACTCTCTTCTTGCGGTTCAAGCGATACGCTCGTAACGGCATCATTGGGTAGCAATGTGTTGATGAAAAGTTGCTGTCCGGAATCGGTTAACATTGTTGCCCGGTTGCCGGATATTGTTGGCAGGTTTGGCAGGTTCAGCCAGAAGCGTTTGAAGCGGTTGGCAGTTTTCGATATCGCCTGGTCATAAATAAAAATCAGGTCAGGTTTTAGCCAAAGAATGGACCGGCTTGCGTTGAGAATGTCAGTAGATTCTTCATACGTGCTGTTGTAAAGATTAGTTGCATCGCCATGTGCATAAACGTAGTCGGAATTGAAGCTGTAAGCCATCAGTTTTGGGTCACCTGCAGGCGTATAAACCCACTGAGAGCCGCGTTCCCAGAACATATGACGGTAATCACCGGGATCATTATGGGCGGGCGGGTCATTTTCAAGGCAGAGCGTGTTCATGTTATCAGATGAAGCGTAGTCGATATCGTAGCCACAGCGTTGTTTGGTGAGCCATTCGCCCTTGCGATAAAATTCAAAGTTGTTACCGTCCGCCTTTTGATGGTCAATCGTATCCCATGACAAAGCATAGATGAACCAGCGGGCATCGGGACTCCAGCTTGTGCGTGCTAAAAAACGGTTCAAACCCGAAGCGAGAAAATTAAGTGACATAGATGGGCGCGGGTCGGTGGGCGTTGGGGACAAGGGATCTAAAAGTAGGAAATATAGGATACCGTTCTGAAAGAAATCTCTGTTGCGAACGCGGTCATTGAGTCCAGCCGAACCGCCGGGGGCTGCGTTTATCTGGAGCCAACGAATTGCCTGTAATCGGGTTGTGTTACCCGTTATAGAATCGAAGATGCCGAGGGGTCCAAAGAGCTGAATACAGTCAGGAGCCCAGTAGTATTGCGTATCGCCGAACCATGCAGGCTGATAGACAGGTCCAATATAGGCAAAGGGCTCCGTTAAAATTTTGGGTATAGGGCTGAGTGAATGCAGATAAGCTGGTAAAATATCGTTATTAAACGGATTACCGCTCAGCACGACCTGAGGACCGTAGAGTGCGGCGTCATCTTCCCCCGCAGTATGTAGTGCGAGGAGAAATTGAATATAGTAACCAATAGCTTGGGGACCGTATTCAAAACCTTCCGGAGGCAAGCCACCGCGTGAGTCAGTGCGCAGGAGATGGTCCAAGACATAGAGCCAGGCACCTGTGGCGTTGGTAAGATAGGAACGTAGTGTTTCGCTCGTATCGTCAGCAGGGTCGAGACACATGGACATGAGACCGATGTTGCGCATGTGGGCACAGTAGTAATTGTTGCCGGACCATCGAACGGCGTTTGGGTCGCTGAGCAAAATGGGATTGTTAACCACGCCGATAGGTTCTGGATGGTTAAAGTTCGTCGTCTCGGCGTGGAGATTCTCATCCACCCAACGCAGAAAGACCTGGCGTATTGTGGCTTTATCCTGTGTTGAAAGATAGGGATAAATCCAGTCTACGGTAAGGGCGAAAGCCTCGCCATGCCAGCGCGAACGGTCTCTGTGGGCAAAAGTCGGGTCTCGGAATGGGAGACCTTCGGCGTAACCTTTTGCCGCTTCATTTATGACATACATCAGCAGGTAATGGGAACGAGATGTGTAATCATCGCGCTCCGCCGTGTCGCTGGAGATAAGAGACATGAAGGCAAAGAGTTCGGCGTATTCTTCTGTTGGGTATTCTTCATAGGAGGCGCCGCCAGTGTCCTGGGCAGGGACAAGCCCGGCGTCCATGTCCTCTTTGGCGCTTGCCGCAAGAAGCGCAAGTCCATTTTCATAAGTGGGATTGGTGCTGACAGCCCATGAGTGAAGGCGTGTGAGGTCTTCGCTCCGAACCCATAGACGGGGATGGCTGGTTGTGGACACTGACTTATTCTGGCTTGGCATAAACCGAGTTTGTCCCAGAAGCGGTAAATTGAACAGACCCAGTATTATAATCCCAATAGCGATCAACAATTGAGAAGAATGCGAACGCATGGAATAATTCCTTTCAGAATAAAACAATTATCTGTTTTACAATTTTTCGAGATTGAAATAAAAATGATTAACATAAATGATTCCACTAAATTGGAAATTGTATTCCGAGGAACTAAAGTTTCTAATATTTTTAATTTAAGACATGTTCGGATGTCAAACAAATACTTATTTGATGGGTATATTCTGATAGAGCATGAGGATTAATGACCGCACTTTCCATGCAATCTGGCTATTCAGCGAGCGAATCTATCTTTATTTTTCGTTTTGCTGGCGCAGTTGATTGGAGAGAATGTGCGGGTGGTGGGTGAGGTTGGGAAGATGGTAACGTCCGAGGCGGCGCGTGATAAAAAGCCGCGCTCATTCCACATCCATCAGATGCGCCGGTGAAATGTAAAGGGATTTCCAATTTGTGGAATGACGATCATCCTATTATCTCTCAGCG
>Ga0172365_10000480_pt1 | contig 26523 bp, 23 predicted proteins | sample LakKivSesite48cm_FD_114535 | JGI IMG/M metagenome (GOLD analysis project Ga0172365, IMG submission 114535) | Sediment microbial communities from Lake Kivu, Rwanda - Sediment site 48cm | ecosystem: Environmental > Aquatic > Freshwater > Lake > Sediment | place: Rwanda: Western Province, Lake...
CGAGATTGGTGCCCTGGCCTGCTGTATTTTCAATTACAGCAGTCACTCCTTTTGTCTTTTCAAGAGAGATATTAATTGATTCTGCAATTATTCTGAGGCACTCCTCTGGTGCAACAAGATTCAGATGGCTGCCCGGATGAAAATTGAGCCTGTCAAGACCAAGGAGCTCACATCGTTTCATCTCATCCAGGAACGATGCACGTGATTTGCTGAGCATCTCTTTCTCAGGATTTCCCAGGTTTATCAGGTAGCTGTCGTGCGGCAGTATCTGGAACGGCTTATAGTCAAATTTTTCACAGTTATCACGGAACACTTTTATAGATTTCTGTGGTAATGGTGAGGAGAACCACTGGCGCTGGTTCCTGGTAAAAAGTGCAAATGCCTTAGCTCCAATGGCATTAGCATTCACCGGGGCATTCTGAACCCCCCCCTCTGCACTTACATGAGCACCGATGTATTTCATTTTCTGGTTACTTGTTACTAGGTATTATTTAGTCAAAGGGAGGACGTAGCAATCTCCCCATCACCCATTCTCCCCCTCGCCCCTTCTCTTTTAAAAATACGAACTCCCGTCCCAGCAGTGGGTACAGAGTTTCTCTTTCGGAAGTCCTATTGCCTCAACAAGATCATCGAGACGTTGGTAAACCAGGGTATCAAGATCCAGCTTCTCGGCAATCTTGGCGATCATTTTTTTATATTTTTCAGAATCGGGGTCTGAGTATTCAGCAAGATTGTCTTCTGTTCCGCCCAGCTCCCTGATAGCCCTTCGGGCTGCAAGTTCGAAGGGCGATCTTGATTGCGTGAAATTCAGAAAATCGCATGAATAAAGAAGCGGAGGACAAGCTATCCTCATATGTATTTCCGCAGCTCCGCATTTGCGCATATCGTTAGTGTTGTCCTTAAGCTGCGTTCCCCTTACTATGCTGTCATCAAGGAAAACCATTTTCTTTCCTTCAATCACAGCCCTGTTGGGAATCAGCTTCATCCTTGCCACAAGGTCGCGCTGCTCCTGCACGGAAGGAAGAAAACTTCGTGGCCAGGTAGCTGTATATTTTGAGTATGGTCGTTTATTGGGTATTCCTTTTTCATTGCCGTAGCCTATTGCATGCCCTATCCCCGAATCGGGAATGCCGCATACGAAATCGGCCTCCACATCATCTCTTCTTGCAAGCGCTGCGCCACAGCGGTAGCGGCACTCATCAACGTTAATACCTTCATAGTAAGAGGGCGGATATCCATAGTAAACCCACAGGAACGCACATATCTGCATTTTCTCTCCGGGTTTTTTCAACTGGCTGTATCCTTCATCGGTAACATGAAGAATCTCTCCGGGACCAAGGTAATATTCCAGTTCAAAACCTGTATTCGGAAATGAACACGATTCAGAGGCGATTGCGTAAGCGCCTGGTTTTTTAGCAATTACAACAGGTGTCCTACCAAGTTTATCCCTGGCAACAATGATCCCGTTCTCGGTAAGGATCATCAGCGAACAGGAACCTTTAATATTTTCAAATACGTTTTCAATGCCCAATACGAAACTGTCCTTTTCGCATATCAGGTTTGCAACAACTTCAGTCGGATTTATGTTGCCTTCAAAATTCTCTGTAAAATGATTTTTCTGTCCAAGAGAACGCGTTTCAAGGTCTGCAAGGTTTACAATACGGCTTACAGTCACAATGGCAAAGCGTCCCAGGTGAGAATTAAACAGGATCGGCTGCGGGTCGGTATCGCTTATGATCCCCATACCTGATCTGCCCGAGAGGCTTTTCAGTTCATCCTCAAATTTTGTCCTGAAATATGCATTTTCAAGAGTATGGATTGAACGCCTGAATCCTTTTTCAGGAACAATAAAGACCATGCCTGCACGTTTTGTTCCCAGATGGGAATGGTAATCGGTTCCATAGAATACCTCGCTGACACAATCTTTTTTTGACACTACACCAAAAAAACCGCTCATTTTACTGAATAATAATATGTTAATAAATTATGTCGTTTTTGTAAATTTAAGCATTGAAACATTATTATTATAACTTCTGATATATTATTATTTTTGCACACCGTTAAGTTTATAAAAATCAAGTGAATGACTGAAACAGGCAATGTCTCTCCCGGATTTGACAGGAAAAAAAGCGGAACACCGATTGGTTTGATAGCTGTTGCAATAATCATGGCGGCAGCTCTTGTTTTTCTTGTTGTAATGTACTTTGACCAGAAAAATAAAATGACAGCGATGGAGACCGAGCTTACGCATGAAAAGGACTCGCTGGCAAATGAGCTGAGGATAATGATGCATAATTTTGATACTCTTAAAACTGATAATGACAGTCTGAAGGCGCGCATGGACAGGGAAAAACAAAGGATTGTTCAGCTCCTTGCCGTCAACGCTTCCAATATACAGCTCATAAGAAAGTACCGCACCGAGATATCCACAATGCGTGAGATAATGAAGAGTTATATTGTTCAGATTGATTCACTCAATACAAGAAACAAGGTACTGGTTGCGGAAAATGTGCAGATACGACAGCAGTATAAAAAGGTTCAGGATACGAATGTTGAACTTGAAAAGGTAAAGGACGAGCTGTCAACAAAGGTTGAAATCGCTTCTGTTATTCAGGCCAAGGACATTGCTGCCGCCGCCCTTAATAAAAAGAGAAAAGAGACAACAAGGATCAACCTTCTTGATAAGCTGAGGATCTGTTTCACCCTTCGTGAGAATCCTATTGCAAAAGCCGGGCAGAAAGAAGTATTCATGAGAGTGATCCGGCCCGATTCGCTGGTTATCACAAGCAGTTCAGAAAATGTATTTACCTGTAACGGTAAAAGCCTTATCTTTTCAGCAAGCCGTATCGCCGACTACATGAACCAGGACATTGAAATGTGTATTTACCTCGACAATACGGGGGATTTCATACCCGGTAATTACAATGTTGAGCTTTATCTTGAGAATAACATGATCGGCCAGACAAATTTCATGCTGACCAAAAGATGATCACCTGTCGCCCGGAATCATAAATTCCGAGATCAGATTATCAGATATCATTTTTCCCTGGTTTGTAAGGATGAGACTGTTCCCCTCGTGTTTCATCATCCCGTAATCAATGAACTTGCCCGAAAGGTTGATGACATAATCATAGTTTTCCTTTTCAAAAGTTCTTTCAAGGTATTCCAGATCTATTCCCCACATGGTCCTCAGCGATGTCATAATATATTCATTGAACCGTGTCTTCATATCGAGCTCTTCCTTTTCAAAAACCGGTTTTCCGCTGTTCATGCCGTTGATATAAGTTTTTACATCCGAAACATTCCACTGCCTTGAATACCCGTTAAATGAGTGCGCCGAAGGCCCGAGGCCGAGATATGCTACCTGTTTCCAGTATGAGGTATTGTGCCGCGATAAAAATCCGGGCTTGCCAAAGTTGGATATTTCATAATGAATGAATCCTGCAGCATCTGTCTTTCTGACCAGTATATTAAACTCCGCATTGCTTTTTTCTTCATCAATTTCCTCAAAGAGACCTTTTTCCTTCATTTTGCCGAAAACTGTTCCCGGTTCAATTGTAAGATGGTATGCGGAAACATGTTTAATGTCAGCTCCCAGCGACTGGTCCAAGTTTGATTCCCAGGCCTTAAGGCTCATTCCGGGTATCCCGTAAATAAGATCTATAGATACATTTTCAAATCCGGCTCTGAATATGTCCTTCAGTGCGCTTGCAGCCTGATCAGCAGTGTGTCTCCTGTTCAGAAGCTTCAGGTCCTCGTCCCGCCACGATTGCACCCCCATGCTTATCCTGTTGAAGCCGGTTTTCTTAAGCCCTCTGAGATAATCAGAAGTTATATCATCAGGATTTACTTCAATTGTAATCTCACAATCGCCCTCGACAGAAAACAGCTTCCTGAGCCTTTCCAGGATCGTTTCCAGCTCTTTTATGTCAAGCACCGATGGTGTACCTCCTCCGAAATATATCGTTGTAATTACCTCGTTTCCCGTATAATTCCGGCGTTGTTCCGCCTCAAGCAGCAGTGCATTTAGATATCCCGAATGATCCCCTGTCGAAAGAACGTGGTAAAAATCGCAGTAATTGCATATTTTTTTACAGAATGGGATATGAAGATATATACCTGCCATGAAAAGATAGAGATACCTAAAATTAGAAATAAATTACAATAGTAATGCCTAAATTTGACGCAAACAAAAAAGATGATCCGCAGGAATTTATTTTCATTGCTTGTTGCACTGGTAATTGCATACCTGAGCCTTTCAGAGGCTGATAAATATGATAAAAAATCATTTTTAAATTTTACGGGGGCTGATAAGGTTGCACATGTTGTTATGTATTTTGGCCTGATGTCGGTGATGGTTTATGAAAACAGGAAGCGTATAGGAAAGGTGAATATACTATTTCTTGCAGGGATCATTCCCCTGTCGTACGGAGGTCTTATGGAACTGATGCAGGCATGGTTCACACAAACCCGCTCAGCATCCGTCGCAGATATGCTTTTCGACCTTGCCGGAATATTATTGTCGGTGATATTATTTTTAATTATCAGACCTTTGCGCAGGCATATAATTATATAGATACTGTCCCTGTTTTACCTGCCTTTTTAACCAGATCACTTACTGTTGTCCTGCCGAAAATATTTATCAAATCCTTCCTTAAACCCGCATATTCATCATGAACAGGACAAGGATCCCTGTCTTTGTCAACACAGCTGCATGTAGAATTGTGAATAATGCAGTTGTTAAACAGATCATCCCCGTCAATGGTCTTAATAATGTCGAGAAGCGATATTTTTGAAGGATCTTTCTGAAGTGAAAATCCTCCGTGTGGTCCTTTCATTGAATTCAGAATCTTCTGCCTGGCAAGCATCTGAAGTATTTTTGCCAGAAATGGTTCCGGCAGGTCAAGATCCCGTGAAATCTGTTTTATGCCTGCGTTTCCTTTTCCCTCCGTCCTTCCGGCAAGGTATATAAGCGCCCTTATACCGTATTTACATGAATTTGACAGCATTCTAGTACATTTTTAATGAAATCTTGTCAATCCTCGGTTTATGCCTGCCCCCTTCAAATTCTGTTTTAAGAAATGTCTTTACTATAAGATAGGCTTCTGCTTCATTTATAAATCTTCCCGGAAGAGCGCATATATTGGCGTCATTATGAGACCTGGCAAGTCTGCTTATCTCCTCGTTCCAGCATAAGGCGCCCCGTATTCCCGGATGCTTGTTCACGGTCATATTCATTCCGTTTCCTGTTCCACAGATAGTTATTCCGGTTTCATATTCACCTGAAGAAATGGCTGCAGCAAAAGGATGTCCGAAATCAGGATAATCAACAGGTTCCTTTGACTTTGTGCCGAAATCCTTTACTTCATAATTCATCTTCTTCAGAAAAGGAATCAGCAGCTCCTTAAGATAAAATCCTGCATGATCTGAGGTTATTGCCACTTTTTTTCTTTTCATAGGACAGCTCAAAATATTTACTGCTAATTTAGGAAATTAATATTCTTTTATCTTTTTTATCGCAGCTTTTATTCTGTGTTTATAAACCTGTTTATTTAATAATGGAAAACATGTTCATTTTATCATAAGGAAAGAAAAACAATAATTTTTAAGATTTTATGCTTTATTGCTGACGTAACAAATTGAGGTTGTCAACCGAAATTAAACATTTAAAAAATTAAATTTGTTCAATATTACCTATAAACAATCAGTTCTTAACAATTGTTAATATTAATGGTAAACAACTGATTTACATAAAAGGTACATTTTTTGATGTGTTAAAAAGATGTTTACCTGATGATGATTCTGAAAAATCAAACATATATAACAAATATTTTCAGACACAATGAACAGGATAACATCATCATCATAAAAATAAAATTTAAAACCTTTTTTAAATATTATGTTGTTAATTAAAATCTGAAACTGGTGAAAAAGAAAGCAGATTACACTGATAAAATAAAACAACTGAAGAATAAAAAGAATGCAATAATCCTGGCGCATTATTATCAGACAGGAGATATACAGGAACTTGCAGATTTCATTGGTGACAGTCTTGCTTTATCACAAAAAGCAGCTGAAAATGATGCTGATATCATTCTGTTTGCAGGTGTCAGGTTCATGGCTGAGACAGCCAAAATACTTGCTCCTGGTAAAAAAGTTCTTCTTCCTGATATGGAAGCAGGCTGTTCACTTGCAGATTCATGCAAGGCAGATGATTTTATGAAATTCATTGATAAGAATCCCGGGAGAACAGTTATAACCTATGTAAATACAACTGCAGAAATAAAAGCGTTATCAGATATATGCTGCACCTCATCAAATGCAGTAGCAATAGTGAATTCTCTTCCTCCTGACGAAAAAATAATTTTTGCCCCCGACAGGAATCTTGGAAATTATGTTCAGAAGCTTACAGCCAGGGATATTGTAGTATGGAACGGAACTTGTCATGTGCATGAGGAGTTTTCACTTGAAGCAATGCTTAAGTTGAAAGAGAAACAACCCTCTGCAAAAATAATAGTACATCCCGAATGTGAGCTGCCGGTAAGAATGATTGCTGATTTTATAGGTTCTACGTCTGCACTTCTTGAATTTGTGATAAAAGATAAATCAGACAGTTATATTGTAGCAACAGAACCTGGAATAATCTATCAGATGAAAAAAGCGAAGCCTGATAAATTATTTATACCTGCTCCTCCTAAAGATTCAACATGCGGCTGCAGCGAATGTAACTTTATGAAACTTATTACAGTTGAAAAGATATATAAATGCCTGAGTGATGAAAATCCTGAAATAATTCTTGATGATCATATAATAAAAAGCGGAATGAAACCAATAAAAAGAATGCTTGAGTTATCTAAAAAGCCTGCTAAATGAGCATGAAAAATATATTTTTAGTACTTGCGTCATTTTTCTTCGCTGCAAATGCGTTATCACAGACAGGTGAAGAAATAAAGGACGGATACCAGGTATTTAAATATCCGAACGGAAATGTATCAAGCAAAGGTTTTATAAGAAACGAAAAACCAGATGGTTTCTGGATAAGTTATTATGTAACAGGGGTAAGGAAATCAGAGGGAATGTACAGGAATTTCATGCTCGACAGCATCTGGCTGTTTTTTGATCAGACAGGCGATACCACCGATAAGATAAGCTACCTGTACGGTAAAAAGAACGGATGGTATTATAAATACAAAAAGGACTCTCCGGAAGGTGTATATATATGGTCAAAAGAATTATATGCAGGTGATAAAAAGGAAGGAACAGGATATTTCTATTATCCTGATGGAAAAATCCAACAAACCATTACATATAACGGGGGTAAAAAGGAAGGAATATCAAAAGAATACGACAGGGAAGGCAATGTCATTACGATCCTTGAATACAATAATGATTTTCTCGTGTCCCGGGAAAAAATAAACCGCATTGATGCCGAAGGACGAAAACAGGGAGAATGGAAGGAGTTTTATCCCGGCGGATCTGTAAAAACGGAAAAAACATTCAAGGATGACCTGCTTCACGGCTATTATAAAGAATATGATGCCCGGGGCAATCTTGTCCTTACGATGCTTTATGAAAACGGGGCAATGGTAAAATCTATGGTTGAAGATCAGCCTGATATAGAGATTGTTAACCGTTATAATGATAATGGGAAACTTGTTTACAGTGGCCCTTTCAGAAATAATATTCCCGTAGGAAACCACAGGGAATTCGGACCTGACGGGAAAGTGACCAATGCATTTATTTACAATGACAACGGGTTATTATTGTCGCAGGGAATTGTTGATGAAGGTGGTAACCTGAACGGACGGTGGAAAGACTTTTATCCTGATGGCAAAGTCAAGGCTGAAGGAGCGTACAGCGACAACAGACGGACAGGATTATGGAAATTCTATAGTCTTACTTCAAAAGTGGAACAAACAGGATCATTTAATAACGGCCGGCCCGACGGATTATGGACATGGTATTATGAAAACGGATCAGTGCTGAGGGAAGAAGATTATTTTCAGGGTCAGCGCGACGGTCAGTACACAGAATACTCCCCTTCAGGAGAAATAATTGCTTCGGGACAGTATTCAGATGGTGAAAAGAACGGCGAATGGAAATTCAAATCGGGTGATTTTACCGAAGAGGGACGTTATATCATTGGACTGAAGGACGGGCAGTGGAAATCATACTATGAAAGCGGCAGGCTGAAATTCAAGGGTAATTTTATACAGGGCAATCCGGATAAACAACACCTCTACTATTATGAATCAGGGAAGGTAAAAGAAGATCAGTACTATCAGATGGGGATCAGGCAGCGGACATGGAAAAAATTTGATGAGGAAGGCATGCCTGTTCTTGTAATTACTTACAAAGATGATATTGAAACAAGCATTAACGGAGTTAAAATAAATCTTCCTGACAGTGATGCAAGGCTGATAAAATAGTTACTTTGTCGTATGGAAGAGGATTTCAATATCAGGAAAGAAAATCCAGTCCTTGAAGACAGGGAATTTGAAAAGCAGCTTCGTCCTTTAAGCTTTGATGATTTCAAGGGACAGAAACAGGTAATTGACAATCTGAAAGTATTTGTTACTGCTGCAAAACAGAGAGGAGAATCTCTCGATCATGTTCTTCTTCACAGTCCTCCGGGTCTTGGCAAAACAACCCTTGCGAATATAATCTCCAACGAACTTCAGGTTAACCTGCGCATTACATCAGGCCCTGTTCTGGACAAACCCGGTGATCTTGCAGGGCTTCTGACCAACCTCGAAACCGGAGATGTCCTCTTTATTGATGAGATACACAGGCTAAGCCCCGTGGTTGAGGAATATCTCTATTCTGCTATGGAGGACTTCCAGATTGATATTATGATTGACAAAGGACCAAGCGCACGCTCAGTTCAGCTGTCACTGAACAGGTTCACCCTTATTGGTGCAACAACCAGGTCGGGCCTGCTGACCAGTCCCCTGCGTGCCAGATTTGGGATCAAATTTCACCTTGAATATTATGATCATGAGATACTTACCGGCATTGTTAAAAGATCGGCAGGTATACTTAACGTTAAAGTAGAAGAGACAGCTGCCGGGGAAATCGCACGCAGAAGCCGCGGAACGCCCAGGATAGCAAATGCACTGCTCAGAAGAATAAGGGACTTTGCACAGGTCAAAGGTTCAGGGAAGGTAGATCTTGAGATAACAAAATATGGTCTTACTGCCCTTAATATTGACCAGTACGGACTGGATGAAATGGATAACAGGATTTTATCTGCTGTTATCAATAAATTCAACGGAGGCCCGGTGGGTCTCAATACCATAGCCACGGCAGTCAGCGAAGAGAGCGGAACAATTGAGGAAGTATACGAGCCCTTTCTGATTAAAGAAGGATTTCTTAAGCGGACACCAAGAGGCAGGGAAGCAACTGAGCTGGCCTACAGGCATCTTGGAAAAGTATTTAAGTCACGCGAAGGCAGTCTTTTCTGATGAGTCCTAACTGAACACATTACTGATTTTTTCAAGACCTTTCTTGTTAAGAATCTTTATCTTACGGCCGTTCAGCTCCACAAGCTTGTCTGATTTAAACTCTGACAGAAGTCTTATAACCGATTCAGTTGCTGTACCAACAATATTTGCTAATTCTTCACGGGTAAGCGATATCTGCAGGTAATTCTGGCTGTCAAGACCAAAGTCATTTACAAGAAGAAGAATTATCTCCGCAAGCCTTTCACGCACTGTTTTCTGGGCAATGTCAGTTATAAAGGCATTTGCTTCGCCCAGCTCATGACAGGTAAGCTTAAGAAGCTCATGGGCAAAGGAGGAATTGGTTTTTACAAGTTTAATCAGTATCTCCGATGGTATAAAACAAACCTGGGCATCCTCAATAACCCTTGCCGACGTACATGCAGGCTCATTGCTGAGCACACTACGGTAAGCTATAATATCTCCGGGTTTAGCAAACCTGATTATCTGTTCCTTACCGTCAAAACCGGTTTTGAAAACTTTAATAATTCCTTTGTGAATGCAGTAAAAGCCTGTTATCCTTCCGCCTTCATTATAAAGTATTTCACTCCTTTTAAAAAAACGGAATTCTTTCTCAAAGTTAACCAGATCTACCTCGTCTTTTGTAAGATATTTGAAGATGGCACCGGTTTCCATTGCACATTTATCACAAAAGGGTACCGGGATCTCATGTTGTTTCATGTCGTGAAAAGTCTTTAAAATAGATAAACAATATTTTGATTGTAAATGTTCGTTTAAAGTGATGTCCTGAATTGTTCCAGAAACCGGATATCGTTCTCAAAGTAAAGACGCAGATCATTGACCTGGTATTTTAGCATTGCGGGCCGTTCAATACCCATTCCGAATGCAAAGCCGGTAAATTTATTACTGTCAATATTACTTGCTTCAAGGACTGCAGGATGAACCATACCGCATCCCAGAATCTCAAGCCAGCCGGTATATTTACATACATTACATCCCTTTCCGCCGCATATGCTGCAGCTAATGTCCATCTCTGCAGAAGGTTCGGTAAAAGGGAAATATGAAGGCCTCAGGCGTATTTCCGTATCCTTTCCGAACATCTCCCTGGCAAAGAACAAAAGGGTTTGCCGGAGATCTGCGAAAGAAACATTTTCATCAATATAAAGCCCTTCCACCTGGTGAAAAATACAATGAGCCCTGGCAGATATTGCTTCATTACGGAATACCCTTCCTGGTGAAATAGTCCTTATAGGAGGCTTATGGTTCTCCATTACCCTCACCTGTACTGAGGATGTATGTGTGCGGAGAACTATGTCACGCGGACTTGAATCTTCTGCATTTATCCTTGAAATGTAAAAGGTATCCTGCATATCCCTGGCAGGATGTTCGGGGGCAAAGTTCAGCTTTGTAAAATTATGACTGTCATCTTCTATCTCCGGACCTTCTGAAACCGTGAATCCGATCCTTGAGAATATATCAATTATTTCATTTCGCATAATAGAAATAGGATGGCGGGAGCCGAGAAGATATGGAAAGGAAGGTCGCGAAAGATCCTCTTCATGCATTGCATTGCCTGTTGGCTGAATTCCTGACTTAATTGTATTATATTTCTCAAGAGCCGACTGCTTCAGAATATTAAGCTTCTGCCCTATCTCTTTCTTTTCATCCGCAGATACATTTCTGAATTCTTCAAAAAGCTCGGAGATAATCCCCTTCTTGCTCAGGAAACGCAAACGGAACAGTTCAATTTCCTCATTGGTTTTTGCAGTGAAAGAGGCTATCTCTGAAACCAGCTTTTCTATTTTATTGATCATAAGGACAACTATGAACAGTTATTTTTCAATCTTCATTTTAAGAATCTTGATATCAGTGAGGGGTTTATCAGCCGCATCAGTTTCAGCCGCAGCTATTCTATCCACAATATCAAGCCCTTCAATCACCTCTCCGAATACCGTATATGTGCCGTCAAGACGCGGCACACCGCCGATGGTCTTGTAATCCACTCGCTGTATCTCGGGTATCGTGTAATTCCCTGCTTCAGCAAGATAATTGAACATTCTTTCTGAAGCAAGGCTTTGAATCTCTGCATCAGTTAAAGGAACCCCTGATCTGCTTGCACTATCAGAAACCTGGTGAATGAACTTACCGAACATTGCCCTTTTAAGGTTATTGTTGATCAAATCCTCAGCCTGTTTCAGCTGGTCGTCATTGAATTTTGTACCCTGAACTATATAAAAATGAGTACCTGACGACCTCATTTCAGGATTAACATCATTTCCCTCGCGCGCAGCTGCAAGAGCACCCTTTTTATGGAACAACCGTTTATTGAATTCTGAAGGTATTGTATATGTATTTAATGAATCAGCGCCCGCGTCAATGGGAACTGTCCGTGTAACAGGATCTCCTGCCTGGATCATGAAGCCATTGATAACACGATGAAAGGAAATGCCTTCGTAAAATCCTGAATTTACAAGCTTTATAAAATTATCCCTGTGAAGCGGAGTTTCATTGTAAAGCTTTAACCTGATATCGCCGAGCGATGTCTTCATCAAAACAACAGTATTACTGCCGTTGGGTGCACTGCAGGATATTACCGGAAAGAGAACAAATAGGATTAATACCCTGATAATGATTTTGTTCATGAATATTTACTATTGGTTAATAATGTTCTGCAATTCTGATGGCAAAGATATTTAACTTTGGGCGATCACGAAACAGGCAATCGTTTTTATTTTAGCTCATCGTTTGAACGAGATCAGGACATTAGCAAAACAGACAGCCATTTATGGCTTCGGAACAATTGTTCCCAGATTCCTGAATTATGGCATAATGACCTTCTTTTATACAAGGTTTTTTGACAAAGCCGAATATGGAGTTGTTACTGAACTTTATGCATGGATGGTGCTCCTGCTTATAATTCTGACCTATGGAATGGAAACTGGATTTTTCAGGTTTGCCCGCGATAAAGAAGATTCTGATAAAGTATACAGCACAACGCTTATAAGCCTTTTCGTAACTTCAGCATTATTCCTGATAATAATAAACATATTTATAGCACCATTTTCTGCGCTTCTGAACTACCGGGGGAATCATGACTATATAAGGCTTTTCGCCGCCATCGTTGCAATAGATGCTTTTAGTGCCATCCCCTTTGCCTGGCTGCGGAAGGAAAACAGACCTGTTATCTTCAGTATCATTAAAATTACTAATGTTATAATTACTATTTCTGCAGTGCTCTTCCTTCTGCTGATTGCACCGGGAATTTATGAAAAGAGCACGGGCTGGTTCAGGAAAGTTTATGATCCAGGATACAGGGTTGGATATGTGTTCGTTGCAAACCTCATTGGGAGCATTGCAACACTTGTCATGCTTCTTCCTTTTATGATTAAAATTAAACCAGTCCTGGATAAGACCATATGGAAAAGGATGATCAGTTATTCTTTCCCTCTGCTTATTGCAGGATTGAGCGGATCACTTAATGATACACTGGATAAAGTTATATTACGGAGGATCGTAGGAGAAGAAGATGGACTCGCGACTGTCGGTGAATACGGCGCAGGTTACAAGATCGCCGTACTGATGGCTCTGTTCATTCAGATGTTCAGATTTGCTGCTGAACCATTCTTTTTTGAGAGAGCAAAACATGAAAACGCAAAGCAGAGTTATGCATACGTAATGAAATACTTTATCATAATCTTGCTGCTAATCTATCTTGCACTGAATCTTTATATATCTGGATTTAAGTTTATTATAGGGGAATCATTCAGGGGGGCAGTCATTGTGGTGCCCGTTGTAAGCATGGGTTATCTTTTATATGGAGTATATATAAATCACAGTATCTGGTACAAACTAAATGACCTGACCAGGTTTGGTATTTACATTACACTGATAGGGACAGTAATAACAGTACTGATAAATGTTCTTTTAATCCCCGTCTATGGATATATGGCTTCTGCATGGGCACACGTAGCATCTTACGGAGCAATGATTTTGTTTTCTTTTCTTTTTGCAGAAAAGCATTATAAGATTGAATATAACATGAAACAGTTTATTCCATATACAGTAATCGCAATCAGTATGGTGATCTTCAGCCGGTACTTCAAATACCCGAACCTTACATCAGAAATAGTAATTAATAGCGCATTGCTTGCGTTATTCATTGTATATGCGCAAATGAAGGATAATTTTATTACAGTATTCCTGTCAGGTAAAAAAACGACTGTTTAAAACAGGTAGAAGATTATGAATATGATAAACAGAATCAAAGAAATACTTTTATTGCTTCTATTCGTTTTTTCTTTTATTTCCTGCGGAAAAAAAAATGCACCTTCAGCTTCGGGAATAATAAAGGAATATGATTCAGTGAAGTTCGATTATTTCTTTGTAGAGGGGATAAAGCTTAAAGTTTTGGGTAATGCAGGGGAAGCACTTAAATTCTTTGAGCAGTGCGAAAAAATAAACCCCGAAAGCGGCGCAGTATATTACCAGATTGCACAGATATTAATGGCAAACGGTGATATAAACGGTGGAAAGAAATACCTGAAGAGTGCAATAGAAAATGAACAGGGAAATAACTGGTATCTTCTGATGATGGCAGCTACATATTATCAGCAGGGGGCACTTGACAGCGCAATTTTATTCTATGAAAAAGCAACAACCGCAAATAAGAGCGGGGAAGATATGCTTATGACCCTGGCCAACCTTTATTCAGAAAACAAAAAATATGAAAAGGCAAACGAGATTCTTGAATCATTTGATCAAAAATATGGTGTTAATCAGTCATCAACAGTAGCAGCTGTAAAGAATCTTATTCTGGCAGGCCGATATGATGATGCTGAATTAAAAGCATTACTACTGCTTAAAGAATTTCCAGATGAAATTCTGTATAACGGTCTTCTGGCTGAAATATACAGGGGTAAAGGTCAGCAGGAAAAGGCAATGGACGTTTATAATAAGCTGCTTGAACGGAATCCGGATAATGCTGAAACACAACTGTCATTATGCGACTTTCTTATTGAAGATAAAAAATATGATGATCTGTTCCTGCTGCTTAACAAAGTTATACTTAATGAAAATATTGCCAGAGACGAAAAATTGTCTTTGTTTGCCAGGATGATAGATACAAAGGATCTGGTTAATGAAAGCAGCGAAAAACTTAAACTGGCTATGATGATCATGGAAGCAATGTACCAGAATGACCAGATAATACAACTGCTGAGACCTGAATTGCTTTCTAAGGAAAAAAACTATAAAGAAGCAGCTCTGCGGCTTGAAGAAATAATCAAAATCCAGCCTGAAAATTATTTTGCCTGGGAAAAACTGCTTCTTGTTTATCTTGATGTAAAAGATTTTAAGAATCTGGAGAAGAATGCAAAAGAATGCGCAACTAAATTTAACAGGTCATTTTTAGCCAAAATACTATATGCGACGGGTGCCGTAGAAAACGGAAATTATGACACTTCGCTTGAAGAATTACGAAAAGCAGCAATACTGGCAGGAAGCGACAGGGATATGAATATGCAGGTTTTATCAATGAAAGCAGATGTACTCTATAAAATGAAAAACTATGAAGAAGCATTTAAAACATTTAATGAAGCAATAAACATTGATGGGGAAGATCTGGGCACACTTAATAACTATGCATATTATCTGGCTGAACAAAATGTCAGGCTTAAAGAAGCCGAAATAATGGCAAAAAAAGTAATTGAAAGCGATCCTGAAAACTATACATTTCTGGATACTTATGGATGGGTGATTTTTAAAAGAGGAAAAATAAAGGAAGCTGAAAAGATATTCAGACAGATACTTGAAGAAAGCAGCGAAACGGACGCTGAGTATTATGAACACTATGGGTTTGTGATGAGTAAAAGAAAGAAATGCCGTGAAGCAACTGCCAGCTGGGAATCTGCAATAAAAGCCGATTCAACAAAATCGTACCTGAATAAAGAAATAGAAAATTGCAGAAGCAAGCGATAATATTGATTATCATTATGTTATCTGGATGTTCAATTATCAGGCGAACATCTGATATAAATGTGGATGATAGAACAAACGACACGCTTTCAACAGACATTATATTGTCTCATAATATTAGCAATTCGGATTTTCAGATACAAAAGGCGGTAATTGAAATTGACGGAGAAGAAGGCAGACAAAATTTAATTGCTAACATGAAATTTAAGATACCCGGTAACTGGCTGGTAAGCCTTAGAAGCCAGACGGGATTAGAAGCAGCCAGAATTTACATTACAGAAGATACAATTCTGGTTAATGACCGGATAAACAAAATCTTATATCATGGATCGCCTGAATATCTTAAAATAAAGTATGGGATAACAACTAAATACCTGGCAGCGATACTAGGAGATTTTATCGTACAAAACAGAAAACAGCAAAACATAAATTGTGATCAAAGCGAATTTCAAATAGATGAAAAGGCTGCTAATGAAAGTATTGAATATATTATTAATTGCAGATCCGAAAAAGTAAAAAGTATAAGAACAGGAAATACTAGAAATAATAAGGAGATAAAGGTAGAATTTTCAAGATTTCAAAAGGAAAATATATTCTACTATGCAAGGGAAATACTAATCACTGATTCAGAAAATGAAACATATATTTTAATAAAACTGGACAAAGTAGTGGCTTTTGATGATGGTGAAATTACTTTTATACCAGGAAAAAACTATGAAGATATCGTATTAAGATGAAAAGATTATTTTCATATATCGTCCTTCTGATGTTTATAATTTGTGAATGTCAGGCCCAGAGCAGATCAGAACTTGAAGCACAGAGAACGAAAACTATTGAAGAAATATCTTATGTGGACAATATGCTGAAAACGACTGCAAAGCAAAAAACAGAAAGCGTTAATGAGATTAAAATACTCGGCAGCAAAGTACAGATGCGGGAAAAAGTAATCAGAAGCATGAACGAGGAAATAAAACTGATAAATGAAAAGATTGAACTAAATACCCTGGCTATTGAATTGATGGAAAATGATTTGGAAAAACTGAAAGAAGATTATGCAAAAGCAATTGTTAATTCATATAAATATAAAAAGAGCAACCCTGAAATTATTTACATCCTATCAGCAAGGGATTTCAACCAGGGATATAAAAGAGTTAAATATCTGCAACAGGTTACAAAATACCGTCGAAACGAAGCTGAACTAATTGCAGAATTAAAAATACATATTGAAAGCACAAGAGAAGAACTCGAAGAAGACCTGGGAGAGATTTTTCAACTGAAGAAAAATGAGGAATTTCAAAAGAACCTCCTTCAGGGAGAACAAACAAAAAAGCAGAAAATGGTTAAAAACCTCAGTTATAAAGAGAAGCAGCTAAAGAAGGAACTTGAAGAAAAAAGAAAAATAGCCCAAAAACTTGAAAGTGAAATTGCAAAAATACTAGAGGAGGAGAGAAAAAGAGAAAAAACAAGTACAATGACTCCGGAACAAAAATTAATTGGAGAAAATTTCCTGGACAACAAGGGAAGGCTTCCGTGGCCTGTAGAGAAAGGGATAATTACAAACCAGTTCGGCGTCCATCAACACCCCGTACTTAAATATGTGACAGAAAATAACTTTGGCATTGAGATAACGAGCTCCGGTAAAACTACGGCAAGATCAGTTTTTAAAGGTGAAGTGACCAGGATATTTGCTATATCAGGCGCAAATATGACAGTAATTGTGAGGCATGGGAAATTCCTTTCAGTATATAATAACCTGATAAACGTTAAAGTAAAAACAGGCGAAAATATCGAGACCAGGCAAGAACTCGGAGAAGTTTTTATTACACCGGGGGGAGAGGGAACATGTACAATGAAATTTATGATTTTTAATGAAAAATACCTCAATCCGGAAGAGTGGATAGCAAAAAACTGAGATAAAATGAAACAAAATATATATTTAATAAGTATAAAGGATTGATATATCCGGATTTATGATCACAAAACTTCATTTTGCATCAAGAATTGCAAATATCAGGGCTGTTGAGAAGACCATAGACGATATTACAGAAGACTCAGGAGTTAATAAAGAAAACTATGGGAAAATCCTTATAGCTGCCCTGGAAGCAGTAAATAATGCAATTATCCACGGGAATCATTCAGATGAAAGAAAAATTGTCGAATTTGAGGTAAGGATTGAAGGAAAAAAGTTAACAATAAAAGTTACTGATGAAGGAAGGGGATTTAAACCAAAAGAAGTGCCCGATCCGACTCAACCGGAAAACATTGAATCAATAAATGGAAGGGGCGTTTTTCTGATGAGGAAACTAGCTGATAAAATTGAATACAATAAAAAAGGAAATAGCGTAAAAATGACATTTAATATTTAAAAAATTGAATATTAAAATATTTTATGATAAAATAAATTACCGTCTGAGGAAAAAGAGAGAAGTTGTGAAAGTTATAGAAAGGGTCATCAGATCTTACAATAGGAAGACTGGTGACCTTTCATTTATTTTTACAGACGACAAAGAAATTAAGAAAATTAATAAAGAATTTCTAGGTAGAGATAAGAAAACTGATGTTATAGCTTTCGACTATGATAACAGGGACACATTAAATGGAGAAGTATATATAAGCGTAGATACTGTAAAAATGAACGCCAACAACTATAAAGTTAGTTTAAGGTGTGAACTTATTAGGGTAATGATTCATGGTACATTACATTTATGTGGTCTTAATGATAGAAGTAATAAGGAAAGAACGTTAATGAGAAGAGAAGAAGATAGATTCCTGAGATTGATATATAAGAAAATCTGAATGAACTTTAGCTACGATATTGTAGTGGTGGGAGGTGGTCACGCAGGATGCGAAGCAGCACACGCAGCTGCGAGAATGGGAGCTGAAACACTGCTTATAACAATGGACATGACAAAGATGGCTCAAATGTCATGTAATCCTGCAATGGGAGGTATAGCTAAAGGGCAGATAGTAAGAGAAATTGATGCCATGGGAGGATTGAGCGGAATCATTACCGACAGAAGCATGATACAGTTCAGAATGCTTAACAGATCAAAAGGTCCGGCAATGTGGAGCCCAAGAGCACAATGTGACAGACAGAAATTCTCAATAGAATGGAGAAGGCAGATTGAAAAAACTGAAAGACTCCATATATGGCAGGAAAACGCTGTAAAGCTGAAGATAGAGAATAATAAAGTTACTGGTGTCGAAACTTCCTTCGGAACAAAATTTACTGCAAAAGCCGTTATACTTACCAATGGAACGTTCTTAAATGCAATTATGCATGTAGGGTTCAATAACATTTCAGGTGGAAGGTCCGGAGAGCAGGCATCAACCGGCTTAAGTGAACAGCTTAAAAATATAGGCTTTACAGTAGAACGACTTAAGACAGGAACAAGTGCAAGAATTGATGGGAGAAGTGTTGATTTTTCAAAGATGACTGAGCAAAAAGGAGATGATGAAGGCAGATCATTTTCATTTTTACCAAGGATAAAAAAGCTTAAGGAACAAAGAAGCTGCTACATTACACATACAAACGAAGCAGCGCATGAAGAACTTAGAAAAGGACTTGAATTCAGTCCACTCTTTAAGGGAAGGATTAAGGGACGAGGCCCAAGATACTGCCCGAGCATTGAAGATAAAATAGTAACATTTAAAGAAAGAAATGCTCATCAGCTTTTTATAGAACCGGAAGGAACAAATACAATAGAATATTATGTAAACGGTTTTGCAAGCAGCCTGCCACTTAATGCACAAATAAATGCTCTGAGAAAAATAGAAGGTCTTGAAAAAGTAGAAATATTCAGGCCCGGTTATGCTATTGAATATGATTTCTTTCAGCCAACACAGCTGAAACATACTCTGGAAACAAAAAGGATAGAAAATCTATTTTTTGCAGGACAGATTAACGGAACAACAGGATATGAGGAAGCAGCTGCACAAGGAATAATAGCAGGCATTAATGCAGTAATGAAAATTCGTAATGGGAAAGAATTTATACTGGGAAGAGATGAATCATATATTGGAGTACTTATAGATGATCTTGTAACAAAAGGTGTTGATGAGCCGTATAGAATGTTTACATCCAGGGCGGAGTTCAGAATATTGTTACGTCAGGATAATGCAGATGAAAGGCTCAGCAGAAAAGGATATGAGATAGGACTGGCTTCAAAAGAAAGAGTACGGCTTCTGGAAGAGAAAGAACGAATTATACTAGAATTGACTGATATTCTAAAAAGGTCCAGCATTGAACCGAAAAAAATTAATAATTTCTTAAAGGAAAAAGAAACTACACAGATTAAACAAAAAACAAAAGCTGTAAATATTGCCCTAAGGCCACAGGTAAGACTAAATGAATTAATAGAAGAAGCATTTAATAAAGAAATAGCTCAGATAAAAGATGTTGAAAAATATGAAGAAATTGTTGAAGCAGCCGAAATAAGGCTGAAATATGAAGGATACATAATACGGGAAAAGCAAATTGCACAAAAAATTAAAAGACTTGAGAATGTAAGGATACCTTCAGAAATTAACTACAACGAACTAATGTCAATATCAACCGAAGGAAGACAAAAGCTAAGCAGGATAAAACCAATCAGCATTGGACAAGCAAGTCGTATCAGCGGAGTCTCCCCGTCAGATATAAACATATTATTGATGTACATCGGACGATAGATGTTCCACGTGGAACAAAAAAAATAAAATTTATTATGCAAATATCCGGAATTTTAGTTGATGTTTTTAAAAAGAAAATAATTAGTAGTTCTATTTCCATAAGCAGGGGAAGGATTAAGAAGATTAAACAAATTAGAGGGGGACAAAAGAATTTCATTTTACCTGGTTTTATTGATTCTCATATACATATTGAAAGCTCAATGCTAACTCCGGGTAGTTTTGCCAGGGCAATTGTTCCACATGGAACAATCGGAGTCGTTTCGGATCCGCACGAGATAGCTAATGTACTGGGAATTAATGGAGTGAATTTCATGATAAGAGACAGCAAAAAGGTGCCAACGAAGTTCTGGTTTGGAGCACCATCGTGTGTTCCGGCCACAAATTTTGAAACAAGCGGAGGCAAAATAGGAATAGCCGACACAGAAAAGCTGTTACAAAAGGATGAAATAAAATACTTGTCGGAAATGATGAATTACCCGGGAGTAATCAATCAGGATCCTGAAGTGATGCAAAAAATAAAAACAGCACAGAAAGCAGGAAAGAAAATTGACGGCCATGCCCCGGGACTGAGCGGTGAAGGATTAAGAAAATATGTCGAATCGGGAATAAGTACGGATCACGAATGCAGTACAATTGAAGAGGCCAGAGAAAAAATTTCTCTTGGCATGAAGATTCTGATACGTGAAGGAAGCTCTGCCAGAAACCTTGAAGCGCTTAAATACTTGTTTAAAACAAATCCAGAAGAAGTTATGCTCTGCAGCGATGATTTGCATCCGGAAATGCTTCAGAAAAGACATATTAACAAACTGGTAGCGAATCTGATAAATGAAGGATATGACATATATGACGTGATACGAAGCGCTACCGTTAATCCTGTAATGCATTACGGACTTGAAGCAGGTTTACTGCGTAAGGGAGACCCCGCTGACTTTATTATAGTGGATTCACTTGAAGAAATGAATGTCATTGAAACCTGGATAAATGGCAAAAAGATTTATGAAAGAGGCAAAGTTTTGTTTGATTACAAAAAGCCCCGAACATTGAATTATTTCAATTGCAGCCCTCTTTCAGCTCAAGATATAATGGTTAAAAACAACAATACCGGAATAAGAATTATAAGGGCATATGACGGAGAACTGCTGACAAAAGGTGAGATTGAAAAACCAGGTAAGGGAAACACAATTGAAGCCTCGGTTGAAAAAGACATTCTGAAAATAATAGTAAAAGACCGATATAAAGATTCAAATCCGGCAATCGGATTTATAAGAGGATTCGGATTAAAGGCAGGAGCATTTGCAAGCTCGGTAGCCCATGATAGCCACAATATCATTGCAATCGGGACTAACGATAAGGACATTATATCAGCAGTAAATGAAGTTATTAAGTTTAAGGGAGGAATGGCTGTAGCAGCAGGTAAAGATGTCGATACCATGGCGCTTGACATAGCAGGCATTATGACAACAGAATCATGTAAAGAAGTAGCGTCTAAATATGAATTGCTTTCAGAAAAAGTAAGGAGACTCGGATGTTCTATGTCTGCTCCGTTTATGACACTGTCGTTTATGGCCTTGCTGGTTATTCCAGAACTGAAACTGAGCGATAAAGGATTGTTTGACGGGAAAAAATTCTGCCATGTACCACTCTATACAGGCTGAAGCTGTCTGCACAAGATAAAGAAAATCAATTCTTATATTAATATCTATATTTGATCTATGGCAATAGACCAGTATGCATTATTATCCATCATGCCTGAAAAGCCGGGTGTATACCAGTTTATCGACTCCTCGGGAACCCTTATTTATGTAGGGAAGGCCAAAAACCTGAAGAAGCGGGTAGCCTCATATTTTTCAGGAACCCAGTCAGGGAAAACACAACTGATGCTTAAAAAGGCAACGTCGCTCAGGCATATAGTTGTCGACAGTGAATCTGATGCACTTTTACTTGAAAATAATCTTATTAAAAAACATCAGCCCAGGTATAATATACTCCTGAAAGATGATAAAACATATCCATGGATCTGTATAAAGAAAGAGAGATTCCCGAGGATTTTCAGTACAAGAAACACAATCAGAGATGGCTCAGTATACTACGGACCTTATACATCAGGGCTGATGGTTAAGACACTTATAGAACTGATAAGGCAGATCTATAAACCCCGAACATGTCCGTTGTTTCTTAATCCTGAATCAATTGCCGCAGGAAAGTTCAAGGTATGCCTCGAATACCACCTTGGTAATTGCAAAGCACCGTGCATCGGGCTTCAGGATGAAGATGCCTATAATGTAAATATTCAACAGATCAGGGAGATACTTAAAGGTAATATTTCCATGGTGATTGATCACCTGAAACAAAAAATGACTGAATTTTCAAGAAAGATGAAATTTGAAGAAGCACAGCTCCTGAAGGAAAAGATAGAACTGCTTTCAAAATTCCGGTCAAGGTCTGCAGTGGTAAGCAATAAAATCTCAAACTCCGATGTATTTGCTGTATCCCAGGATAATGATTTTACATTCATAAACTATCTTAAAGTAGTAAACGGAGCTGTGGTACAGGCATTTACACTTGATATGAGGACAAGGCTGGAAGAGGAAAAGACATCATTGCTGGGATTTGCCATAACAGAAATAAGGCAAAGATTATCAAGCGATTCGCCGGAAATAATTGTTCCTTATAAACCAGATTTACTCCAGGAGAATATAAAGTACATCGTACCTGTAAGGGGCGAGAAGCTTAAGCTGCTGGAGCTGGCCGAAAGAAATGCTGTATACTATAAGCTAGAACAAAAGAAAAAAAGGGAGACAGTAACAAGGAAGGATCATACCGACAGAAAGCTTGAAAAGCTGAAGTCAGATCTCCATATGGCAGCTACCCCGGTGCATATTGAATGTTTTGACAACTCAAATATAATGGGTGAAAACCCGGTGGCAGCCTGTGTTGTCTTTAAAAACGGGAAGCCCAGCAAGAAAGATTACCGGCATTTCAATATCAAAACCGTCTCAGGTCCCGATGATTTCGCTTCAATGCAGGAGATAGTGTTCAGAAGATACCGCAGAATGATGGAAGAAAAGCATAGCCTGCCTCAGCTTATTATAATTGACGGGGGTAAGGGTCAGCTTTCGTCTGCCGTTAAAAGCCTGGAAATGCTTGGGATATCAGGAAAAATGACAATAATAGGAATTGCAAAGAAGCTTGAGGAGATCTATTTTCCGGGAGATTCAGTTCCACTTTATATTGATAAGAACTCATTTAGTCTCAAGATAATCCAGCAGTTAAGAAATGAGGCGCACAGATTCGGAATTAAATTCCACCGGGATAAGAGATCCTCACAGATGACAAAATCAGAAATCGATAGCATCAGGGGGATCGGACCAAAAACAAAAGAAATACTTCTGAAAAAGATCGGCTCAGTTGAAAAAATAAAAAATAGCAGCCTGAAGGAGCTCGAAAACCTGGTTGGGATAAAAAAAGCTGCCATCCTTTACAAAAACCTCCAAAAGTGACTCTGGATTCCACGTGGAACAGAAAAAATGACGGAATTTGTAAGTTACATATAATCAATGAAATAATCACGAATAATCAGAAAATTAAGCCCGCGAGAATTCAATAATTGATAATCAAAGGTAAGGAGACGTTAAAAACAGGATTCAAAAGGCCTTATTTTTCGAATATTTCTACGGTTTGGTCGGGAAAAGGAATGACAATAAAAGAATTAAGGACATTAAATTATTTTTTTACAGAGCCTGAAAGTTTATATTGAAGTTTTTCTTTTAGCTCTTCAGAAATTTCATAAGATCCGAAAGTACAAAAACCAGTCATACCTGTCTCGATAGCTGATTTTACATTTTCCTCAGAATCATCGATAAAAAAACATTCGTCCGGAACAAGATTAAATTTGTTGAAGAATATCTGATAAATTTCAGGATCAGGCTTTGAAAATTTCACATCACCTGAAATGATACCTCCGTTAAAATTGCTGAAGAAGTCATAGCTGTTTTTTACTTTATCAAAAATATCGGCAGGGAAATTTGAAATATAATACAGCTTAAAACCCTGTTTTTTTAATTCAGGAAGCATTGAGGTATAACTGTCGATACTATGGAAGATTTTTGTACGATCGTTAAAAATATGCTCTATTTCGGCCTTTTTAAGGGTAGATTTACCTGCAATTATCTCTATCGCCCGGGAAGTAGATATTTTCCCGTCATCAAGCAGCTTCCATTCAGGGCTCCTGAAAATATCAGCGAGGATTTTTTCCTTAATACTTGAAGGGTAGTTATATTTATCAAGGAATTCAGACGGCCTGAAGCTGATCAGAACATTTCCGAGGTCAAAAACAATATTTCTGATCATCTCATGGATTCTTCATGCTGATAGGCTGTCCGGTAGCTTCGAGGACATTCCACCACAGCTCACCTTCCACATCTATTTTCTTTCTGTTTGCTACAGCCATAGGTATCGGGAGTAGTGTAAACTCGTTGTTCCAGTATCCTACCACAAAATCCGTCTTGCCGGCCAGGGCTGCATGTACCGCGTTTTGTCCAAGAAGGCTGCAGAACTTGCTGTCATTGGGATTGGCCGGTGCACTCCTTATTATGTAGCTGGGGTCAATGTATTTTATTGAGTACGGAAATTTTTTTGAGTCGAATTCTTCCTTGATTTTTTCTTTAAGGTAAACTCCTATGTCCTTGTGTTTGATATTGCCTGAAGCATCTTTCTCCATATCTTTTGATTCAAAGAGATCCTGTCCTGCCCCTTCGGCTACAACAACCACTGCATGATGCTTGGTCTCAAGGCGCTTACGAAGTATTTTCAGGAATCCCCTCGGTCCGTGAAGATCAAAGCTTATTTCCGGGACAAGAACAAAATTGACCTCCTGTGTCGCCAGTGATGCACTGGCAGCAATAAATCCCGAATCACGACCCATAAGCTTAACGATTGCTATTCCGTTATATGCTCCCTGGGCTTCATTGTGGGCATTCCTGATTATATCGTTTGCTATTGAGAATGCTGTTTCAAAACCAAAAGATTTCTGAATAAGATCTATGTCGTTATCAATTGTTTTGGGTATTCCGGCGACTGCAATTTTCAGGTTCCTGGTTTTTATTTCCTCGTGTATTGCATGAGCTCCCCTCAGTGTACCGTCGCCGCCGATGCAGAAAAGTACGTTGATATTCATTATCTCCATAGTGTCGACTATCTTGCCTACATCCTGATTCCCGCGTGATGTACCAAGAATTGTACCGCCGGCAATATGAATATCACTGACTAACTCAGTGGTCAGCTCCACTACTTCGTGATTGAAATCGGAGATGAAACCTTCATAGCCATACTTAAATCCAAGCACCCTGCTGATGCCGTACCTGTAGAAAAGCTGGTTGACCAGGCTGCGAATAACATTGTTGAGACCCGGACATATCCCTCCGCAGGTCACTATTCCCACTTTTGTCTTGGCGGGTTCAAAAAAGATCGTTTCCTTCGGACCGGCCTTTTCAAATGAAACCGGAGCAATCCCGGCTTCCATGCACTTCCTGTAATATTCATTTGAATTATCATAGATGATACGCTCATTGTCATCCACGAATTTGTATACAGGGCTATCTTCTCTCTGGCTGTTCTTAAGCGGTGAAACAACATTGCCGTGGCCGAGTGTCTTAATTAGGAAATCCTCGTATTTCATTTATGTAAAATGTTGAATTATAAGCAATCTGTAGTGAAAACTAAACAGTTTTCACGGCTGGCAAAATTAGTGAAATTTTTAATAGCCTGTTAAACAAATATCTTATTTCCCGGATCCTGTCAGCCCCGGGTGCCCTTAACTTTCATCCTAAGCCTGTAAAATCCTTTGCTGGCAGTGATATAAAGACTTTTCAGATTTTTATCGCCAAAGCACACATTTGCTGTCCAGTTCTCCGGAACCTCAATATTCCCGATTTTCCTGCCTTCCTTATCAAAAATTGTAACACCTTTGCCAGTCAGGTATATATTTCCTTCCGAATCAATGGTCATACCGTCTGAACCAAGCTCACAGAAAAGCTTTTTACCTGCCAGTGTTCCATCGGGATTAATATCGTACGACCAGGTTTTGTTTCCTCTTATATCAGCAACAAAAAGCTTTTTACCATCAGGTGTCCCTACTATGCCATTGGGTTGTAAAAGATCCGCTTCCACGATGATAAGTGTCTTAAGATCAGGTTTAAGGTAATATACCCGTTGTTTTTCCTGCGGCATTGCCGAATAATCCCACCAGGCTCTTTTATAAAAGGGATCCGTGAGATAGATGCCGCCACCGGGTGCTATCCAGAGATCATTCGGCCCGTTAAGGGGTTTCCCGTCATAGGTATTAATGATCCTGGTGATCTTCTTGTCGGGACTTATTTTCCAGAGTTCGGTGTTTTCATCGGCGCACGACCATAAATTA
>Ga0172365_10000482_pt1 | contig 26511 bp, 24 predicted proteins | sample LakKivSesite48cm_FD_114535 | JGI IMG/M metagenome (GOLD analysis project Ga0172365, IMG submission 114535) | Sediment microbial communities from Lake Kivu, Rwanda - Sediment site 48cm | ecosystem: Environmental > Aquatic > Freshwater > Lake > Sediment | place: Rwanda: Western Province, Lake...
AATGAATTGCTTACCACCTTTTCAACCATACTGTAATTTTTTGCCCCGTAATACTGTGAAACAAGAATGGTAGTTGCCATTGAAATGCCTATTACCAGCCCTATAAGTACGAAAAGCACAGGAAAGCTGACACCTGCCGCTCCAACAGCATCTTCTCCTACCAGATGTCCAACCCATATGATATTTATTATGCTGTGACTGGTTCGTGCCAGGTTGCCCATGAGCATAGGGATTGAGAAAACCAAAAGGTGCCTGGGAATGTTCCCTACTGTTAAATCTGTTCCGAATTTCTTGTTCATCTCATTTCCCTATCTACTGGCGGCAAATTACTATATTACGGGATAAGTTTCCAATACATTTTTGATCGCACCCGAATGCGGGTACCCTGTCCTGCAAGCCCCGTCCCTTCACTGCGGTGATAGACAAGACGTCAATAAAATTATAATTAACTTTTTTTATTAGGTCTGCCAAGATGAGGTCATTATTTATTTTTTATGGGCGCCACCACTTTCACGGTAAGTCCTTATACTGGGAGGAGATGGCCTTAATGAGTTTCTTAGGCCCCAGGTAGGATGTTTTGATCTTGCCTCAATAATGGCATCAATGATATCCGTATCTGTCTCATGGGGACAATAATGGGGCCTGTGTGATCTGTCGGGTAAGACCTTCTGCCCCCATGTTCCTCATATCGCTTGATCCACTTGTAGGCGGTGGGAAAATACCCGTTGAGATACTCTGAAATGAAACGAATCCTCTGGTTCATGACGGTAACTCCTTGTCCCACATACTATGGGATTAAACTGTACCAACCCATAGGCACCTCCTTCATGCCTATGAATCATACAAAAAGTGTTACCCATCAACCCAGAATAATCTGTTACCTATGTGTCCGTTCGGTCAATCATTTTGCAGATCGGTCCCATCAGCTATCATTGTCAAATGTCAGAATTTCAGCAACGTCCCCTCGGTCCCCCTTCACCGTCAATAATAAGTTCACTTTGAACCAACGTCCCCCAGGTCATCCCCCGGTGCCAGCTCCTCTTTCAGTTGTGCAAAATAGTCCTTGATGTATTTGTAGTCCTGTAGGGCCAGGTCTCGCGCCTCTGGAAGGGCAATTCCCTCCCACCGGGCATCAATGTCATCGAGCATATAGTCTATTGGTTTCTTTCCGTAGAAGTGTCGGATGTACCTTAGAACACCCACGACCCCCAGCGTATCAATTTTGTCAGCATCATACAGAATCTTTGACTCAAGGGTTGTCCTGTCCTCCGGGGTGGCACCGACATCATGCACGCGGATTGCATGCAAGACAGTGGCTCTTTTTTCCTGCGGGAAGTTGATCCGTTCGAGCACCGGCTCTGCCTTCAGGGCACTGAGAGCACCGTGAGCCTTGTCATCAATATAATGACGCCCAAGATCGTGCAGATAGACTGCTGCAACCAGTATCTCAAGGTCCGCATTTAGCTTTTCTCCAAGGTGGATGCAGCGCCTCAGCACACGGAGAATATGATCCTTGGCATGCACTTCAGAGGGTGAAGGCGCCTTCTGCATCTCAACGGCGAGTTCGTTCTCAAGCACCGGAATCCAATGTTGCCAATGAGTTGTCTGATTGTCCATGTCACCTCCTCTTATCATCTCTATCTTCTACTAATCTTCATGCCTATGAATCATACAAAAAGTGTTACCCATCAACCCAGAATAATCTGTTACCTATCTCCGCCTTTTCATCTGCATGGTTGCAACCCTTTTTTGCCAATATACTCCCATATGCTGTGATCAAGGTAAGCTCGCTGTACCTCCATGATGTCTGCTGTTAAATTGATGATTTCTTTAGCCTCGTCATAGCTGGACACCTCTATGCCAGCCTGCTTTAGGAAATCGAGCAAGCGTCGGTCTATCGCGCAGGTCTGGATGCCAGTCAGAATCTTGAAATAATCGAGGGTCTTCGGGCCAATGCCTTTTATCATTGCAAGTTTTACAAGGTTTCTCTCATTCATTAGCCAGTCTCTTAAATCGTCTTCTGTCTCAATGCTCTCGGATGAGAAGAGGCTAACAATATCGTCAAATCGTTTTACCCTATCCATACCACGCCAGTCCAAGAAACCGCTTGTTGTTCTTTCCATTAAGGTCTTTTTCAAACCCGACATGGTAGCTGCCACGGGAAACTCCCTTCTTATTCGTTTTATCCTGGGACGGACATGTGTTTCGTATCTCATGTTGGCTTGCAGGACAGCATCTGCGATCGTTGCTCCTATGTGATGGTAGTTCCCATCGATTTCGGTGACGATGCTGAAGTCGGACAACCTTCGGATGAACTCGGCCAATTCAGTGGCTTTATCTTTTATTGTCATGATATTATTACCTCCGAACATCTGGCGCTGAGCGGCGGGCATGAGGATGCTGCCCGCAGGGCATGTAACCGAGTGATCGTCCGTTCGAGCGATTTGTTCGGCGCCAATTTCATTATAGCCTTAATTATTATTTTATTCATTTTCAATTTCACCTGTGCTGCGCCGATACAAAACGCTATGGCCCGAACAATAATTATACTGCAATCTATAATTTCTCAAATCCTATAACTGGACATGCTTGTTGTCAAGAATAATGTATTTCAGGAGTTTCCTCAGTTTTTCTATCATAAAACGCTATTTTGGTGAAATTACATATAGTAGAGCGTATCAACATCTGTACTTTATAGCAAATGGCCGGAAGAGCTTTTTGCGAGTCGCGACTTCGAGCACGGGTTGGGTCCCCACTTTGTTTCATTTGAACATCCCGTAGGGCAGGCCGCACTGTCTGAGTCCTGCTCTTATGCGGGACGAGTTTGCGACCTGAGTGAAAATGGAACATTAGTGGGTAAATCCCGCTATCGGCGGGATGGAGTCGCGCGCAGGGAGCAGGGAACAAAACAGCGCTCCGGCCTTACCTATAGAAAAATGAGGAAACTTCAGTAATGTATTTTAGTACGTCGAGGGACACCCACTTCGTGGGTACCCGAACGCAGGCAATAAAGTTATACGATTGAAGGCGAATTGGTATAAAATTTATGGCGAATAGCTGATTACATCAGATGGACATGTGGATGCACACAGGCCGCAGCCTACACAGGCATCTTCCTTCACGCGGGCAATCGGCACATTGGACATAACCTGTGGTCCAAAGAGGGCAATCTGTTTTTCCCGTATCTCCATTTCTATTGCATCATGCGGACAGGCATCTTTACACGAACCGCAGCCGCTGCATCTTTCCTCATTCACCTCTGGCAATACCCTCTCCTCTTCCATATCGAGGAGTATCTCGCCAAGGGCGCCAAGGATTTCTCTGGGCTCCCACCGCTTATCCCTCGGGTGTCTGATGAAGCCCACATGGTATCTCTTTCTCCCCCATTTTGTGGGTGACCATCTGAGCTGCGGCTCAGACCTGTAGAGAGAAAGGAATTCCCTGTCTTTAAAGAGATCTGCGTAATCATCAAACCGGATAACCTTATCAACATTCAAAAGGAGTTCCCTCTTGAGTCCGGCAATATGCGCTTTACCATCATCAAAAGCAACTGTCTCCCCTTCTTCAAGGTGGATAAATACGATGCCCTCTCGTCTTGCCTCCTCGTAGACAACCTCACCGTATGAGGGCGTGACCATATTTTTCGTAAGTACATAGACTGTTTTTCCGGACTTTTTAAGGTCTCTTGCCATGGCGATGAATTTAGCTGAAACAAACTCATAGAACATCCTGGCCCTTGTGTCTTCCGTTCCAAGGTAGAACAGACAGGAGACAAAATTGCCGTCAAGAGGTGCAATTTCAGGCTCAGGCTCCCTGTAGAGCCTCTCATCATTCCTGATAGCTTCCGACGGGAAGTCCGATCCTCTGATGGCGAGCATGCCTGCACCGAACCCTGTAAGGATGGCATCCTTTATACTCATGGGCTCAAGGGCGCCGCCGGAAACATAGACGCCTTCAACATCCGTTCTTAACGGCGCTTCCTCCTTTACAAACCCGAACTCATTGAGGGAAAATTCGAACAATTTGCTCAAGGGTACAAGCTCTGGGTTGGGGCGTAGCCCGATGGCAAGGACCACATAGTCAAAGTGCTCTTCCTTGATCTCTCCGCCTGTGAAATACCTTACACTCACGCCTTTCTCATCCTCTTCAAAATACCGCGAATTGGCCCGTACAAAAGTAACGCCTGCATCCCTGAATGCATTTTCCATGTAAAATTCCTGGCCGAAAAACCTGAGGTCATTATAAAAGACTTTGATCTCGGGCTTGGCCCTCTGGAGGCTCCATTTAATCTCCCGTATGGTGTAAGAACAGCAGACAGATGAACATAGAGGATACTCCTTGGAACGGGACCCGACGCAGAGCACGAATGCCACCTTATTCATGTCCGGGGGAAACTCCGCATTCCGCTGGTCTATAAGGGCGTCGTACTCAAGGCTCGTGAGCACCCTCTTCCCCTTAAACTCAACAGGATCATAAGGGGAAAGGCCTGTTGCTATGATAACTTTGTCTACTGTCAGAGATTGTCCGTCTTCAAGGGTGACAATGAAAGCATTGTCTTTCTTTTCCACTGCCGAGATCTTGCCTTCCCTTATCACCGTGAGACGGAGGTTATCACGTATCTCATCGAAAAACGTCTTGAACCCGACCCTGCAGTTTGCGATACGCGCCATAAGGCCGCCGGGCTCAGTGGCACATTCAAGGATGGTAACGTTATGGTGTTCTTTCAGGGCAACCTTTGCAGCAGATATACCGCTTATACCGCCACCTACTATCAATACGTTCATATTATGTTATTCTCTCCCATCATATAGAGTACAAGGTCCGTGAGATAGATGATCTTCCTGCCAGTTGAGAAGGTCTTAAGTGCCATATGGCAGAGTGGGCAGAATACCACCATGATCCCTTTCGACTTTTCGAGAATCAGGGTAGAGAGCTTCTCCGTGGCCCATTTGTTGGCAAAGAACTGGTTGCCTCCGCAGCACCGGTCCTTTATCTTCTCCCCTTCGATCTCCCCGCCGAAGAAGGTAATTAACTCTTCCATAATGTTTCTGTTCCTGATGGATGTCTCTTCGGGTCTGAGAAGGACACAGCCGTAATAAGGTGTAAATACTTTACCTTTCAAGTCCCGCTTGACGTTGAGAGAAGCCATAATATCCTTCTCGAAAAGCTCAAGGGGATGCAATATGGCAAACTGGTTACCTGAATTGGCCTCCTTCAGGTTTTTGTAGCATGCAGGGCATGGCGCCACGATCTCGCTGCACATGCCTTCTGCCTTTTTCAAATTCTCCCGAGACAGTCCAGCAAGCTCACTATGGTCTCCGTATTCCAGTGCCCCACAGCAATTCCAGTCGGGGATCTCATTGAGGCTGTGGCCCAGCTTTCTGAATATCTCCCGTACGCCTTTATCAAGCCTGCGGGCAGAACCGGTTAAGGAACACCCTGGGTAGTAACCGTAATCCATCCTATATTCTCTTCACTTTATGTGGCAAATGGACGCTTATATACCCTGTCCATCTTGTCATATATTTTATGTATCCCTCTTTCAGTAAAAAGGGCACTGCTTTCAGAAATACATAGGGCTCGTAGACCCTGCCCCATATGTCGATCGACCCCTTGAAAGCCTTCTCAAAGGGCGAGGCAACGGACAGGCTTTCCCGTAAAGCCCTCACCACCTCCGGTATCCTTATCTTCCACGGGCATGCACTGGTACAGCGATAGCAGTTTGTACAATAGCGGACCAGGGCATTATCCTTTTCTATAGTGTTGCCGAGGAATAGCGAGGAGAGTAGCTCCTGAGGATTCATGTCTATTGAAAGGTCGTTCACAGTGCATACAGATGCACATATTTTACAGCCGAGACAGACTGAAAAATCCTCTCTTTTATAATCTGTCAATTCAAAAACTTTTTCAATCTTCTGCATCTTTCAACTCTTCCTCAATAAAAGTAAGATAGGGTATACTCTCGTCAAAGCTTCTTCCAGCCATGTAAGAAAACATATCCTGAAGCCTCTCAGATATACCCTTGAAATATTTTGTCAGGGGAACACCCTGCGGACATGCCTCTTCGCATGCCCCACAGCCAACACAGGTCTGTGACACATGGTATATCCTGATAAAATGAAAAAGTTCTCTTCCCTGAGGGAGCATGGTAGAACCGGAACGGAAGACTTTATTGAGCAGCGCATCACCCTTGGGAAGATAATCATTACCGTTGAAGACACAATCAATGCAATAACAGACCGGACACATATCCCTGCAATTCATACACATGATACACTTGGATATATCTTTTGAGAACGTCTCCATATCACTTTGAAAGCTCTCCACTTTATCTTTTGTCTTGATGAGCATTTCTGCCCCATTTGCTTCATAGCCATCATCGAAAAGCGACAGGAACTCTTCTCCACGTTCTGTGTATGGGAATACCAACAGTGAGCCTTTCGTATCAACCCGAATACCTGCGTCCCCCACCACACCTCTTCTTTCCCTGCAAACGGTGCACGGCCAACGCATAGAATCTGTGCCATCAAAATAACCTTTTAAAGCATCTATTTCAGTGGGTATATTCTGGACATCATTTTTCAAAGAAACAGCACCAAAGCAATCGATGGATACCCCGATGATGCTCTCCCGTTCTATCTGACTCAGTTTCGTTAACTCCCCGTATGCCCTGATTTCACATGGCCTGAGCATGAGGATAATCTTTGTGCCCTTGGAAAAAAGGCGCCTGAGATATATGGCACCATTTACACTGAAATATGGATTAAAAAGTGAATAATCCTGAAGATTTTTTTTGAACAGTCTGTGTTTTACCCTGTTTTCTGCTGTCTCGAAACCCAATACGAGGTGCTGCTCATTTTCTAAGAACTTTTGTAATGCTTCTTCAATAAGTCTTTTATCAACCCTTTTCCCTTTCATAATTTTGCTTCCTTTATCTCTTCATACATTTTTGAGACTTTGTCCACGAAGCGTCTTGCTTCGCTTGCACTAACCCAGAAGAGCCTGATCTTATTTTTTATGGAAAATGCATTAAACATTTCTTTTAATGCGGCAATTTTCCGGCGTGTATAATAATTCCCTTTGATAAAATGGCAGTCACCGGGGTGGCATCCCGCAACAAATACACCGTCTGCACCTTCAAAAATGGCTTTAATGACAAAAGCAGGGTCAACCCTGCTCGAACATGGAACCTGGATCAGTTTTACACCTTCAGGGTATTTCATCCTTAAGCTCCCTGCCATTTCAGAAGCCTTGAAGGAACAGAATGAACACGCAAAACCCACTATCTCCGGCATTTTGTCTTTTTTCTCTTCAGTCATATTACCTCCAGTACTTCAGTAAATAGTTGTTAGTGAATAGTAAAATCGAAATCTTTGGCTCTTTGTTTTTTGCTGTTCACTATACACTATTCACCATACACTGTTTTTATATTGCCTCCAAAATCGCACCTATTTCATCGCCAATGTAACTATCAAGATAGCCCTTAAGGCTAATTGCTGATGAGGGACACGTACTGTTACACAACCCGCAGCCCATACATGCCGCTTCTTCCACGTGTACCACCCGCCGTGACTCGTCAAACTTAATAGCCTTGGCAACACATGCCTGTTCACATGCCCTGCAACCACTACACCTCTTCGTATCCACCAGCGCAATAAATGGTTCCACAAAGGTATATCCAAGGTTCAGCAGGCCATAAAGCTTTACTGCAGATGCACGCCCGTGGTTTATCGATTCTTCTACATCCTTGGGTCCCGAGCATGTTCCGGCAATAAAAATGCCTTTGAGCGCTGTATCATAAGGCCTGATTTTCGGATGTGCCTCAAGGAAAAATTTATCCTTGTCAAGGGTGATCTTGAGGAGCGATGCGATATACTGGTTATCCAATGGTGGTGACATCCCTATAGATAATACTGCAAGGTCAAACTCCCGTTCAAAAGGCATAGTTAGAAGTGTATCTTCGCCCCTTAACAAAAGCCCTCTACTTTCCGGGATTATCTCAGCAATGTTCCCCCTTGTGAAGAGTACTCCTTTCTCCTGGGTATCTTCAAAGTATTCTTCTCCGCCCCGTGGATGTGCCCTTACATCCATGTAAAATGATTCCACGTAAGAATCCTTATAGCGCTCCTTCACCTTTTCAGCTACCCGTAGAGCATTGATACAACATACCCTCGAACAATATGGCTTTCCAATCATCTCATCCCTTGACCCAACACAATGGAGTATGGCTATCCTCGGTTTTTCTGGAAGCGATAATGCCCCGTTCTTTTGTTCAAAATCCAGCGTGGTAAGTATCCTTCCGTCCGTCTCTAAGGCTTTCTATATACTGTTGTGCATTTCTCATCGTCTTAATACCTCCTTCAAACCTAATGAAAATTCTTATGGCAGTTGGTACTTTTGCTTTTACATTGCCAGACCCCCGTCCACCCGTATCACCGTTCCAGTGATATATTCGCCCTTAGAAACAAGAAAGTTCACCATATCCGCAATTTCCTCCGGCTTTCCAGGACGGTGTATAGGTATATTCTGAACTTCGCGGTCAATCTTCTCTTGTGTATTGAAAAGCCCACCCGTCATATCAGTTGGAACAAATCCCGGGATAATTGCGTTCACTGTTACGCCTTTCGATGCAACCTCTTTGGCTAATGACATGGTAAAACCTAAAAGTCCTGCTTTTGCTGCACCGTAGGCAGTATCTCCTGGATAGCCATGGAGCGCCACATAGGAAGAAAGATTAATAATTCTTCCCCAGTTTTTTGCTATCATAAGGGGAACTATATGCCTGCAGCAATGAAAGGTGCCCCCTAACACGGAGTTGATGACAAGATTCCAATCCTCAAGGGTGAGTTTCTGAATTCTGCCACCCCTGTGTATTGCAGCGTTATTAACAAGAATATCGATACTCCCCCATTTGTTTATAACATCATCCACCATGGACTTGACTTCATCGTCATTTGCAACATCAGCTTTTGCAATGATGGCTTCTCCACCAATGCCTGTTATTTCTCTGGCAACTTTTTCTGCAGCATCCTGTCTTGACCTGTAATTCACAACAACAGAGACCCCTTCTTTTGCCAATCCTATTGCGATTGCCCTTCCAATACCTCGTGATGAACCTGTTACGAAAGCAACTTTCTTCTCCATGATCATATGCCTCTCTACTTTAAGGTCGAGGTTAAGATCAAAGTTAAGTCCGTAATCGATAAATTTCCAAGCTCAGCCTCAGTATGAACCTTAACCTTTGATTGCAAATCAGTATAAATCACTTGCCCGGGACATACCTTAATTGTCCCTTAATCACTTTACCTGCTGGGTTCCTCGGGAGACTCTCGACAAACTCTACATATTTTGGAACTTTATAATTTGCAAGGTGCTCTGCACAAAATTGTTTGATCTCTTCTTCACCACCCTTCTCACCTGTTTTCAAGGCGATGACAGCCTTTACCGCTTCACCCATAACTTTATCTGGTACCCCCACTATCGCCACTTCTAATACCTTGGGATAACTATTTATCACATTTTCTACTTCAAGGGAGTATATCTTCTCTCCACCCCTGTTAATCATGTCTTTCTTCCGGTCTAATATATACAAAAATCCTTCATCATCGATTTTACCTATATCACCTGTATGGAGCCATCCATCAGCGGTAATAGCTGCCTTTGTTGCTTCCTGGTTCTTCCAGTATCTTTTAAAGACTTTTACACCCCTGAGCATTATTTCACCTATGCTCTCAGGTGGCAGTTCATTGCCTTCATCGTCTACTATTTTTGCATCTACCATGGGAAGCAATTTACCAGCAGCCTTTATCTTTCGAAATACATCCTCGTATGGCGTTGTGCAGACCATTCCAAAGCTCTCAGTCAAACCATAGCCCACACTGATATTGAGATTCGGCAATTTATTAAAAATACCTTTGACCATCTCTTCTGTAGCAGGGGAGCCGCCAAAAAAAGCAGTTTTGAAGTTTGAAAAGTCATATGCATCAAAATCTGGATGATTGACCATGAGCCAGATAATATTTATAACACCTATATAGGCTGTCACCTTTTCAGAGGACATGATCTCCAAAAATTCTTTGGTCTTAAAAGTCCTCATATAGACACATGGAATTCCACTGAAAATTGAAGCAATCATCGCCTGATTGAGACCTGTGATGTGAAAAAGAGGTATGCAGCCTATCATCTTATCCCCTGGTTTTAAAAACATAAAGTCACTCACAAGCATCGCCGTTAATACGAGACCCCGTTGATGAAGTACAGCACCCTTAGGTTTACCAGTGGTGCCCGAAGTATACATGATCAAAGCATCATCTGATTCTGACAGTGTTGCCCGTGTAAATACATCTTCTTTGTTTTCCCTTAATAATGAAAAAGGGAGGGTCTCATCGGGCACATGAGGTCCATTGAAAAATATCTTCTCAATCGTTTCTAGCTTGTCCCGTACAAACTCGATAAAGGGCCAGTACTCCTCATCAACAATCAATACCTTGCTCTCAGAATCGTTTATCTCATAAGCCAGTTCTTCGCCCTTGAATCTGGTATTGAGCGGCACAACAATAGCTCCCAGTTTCATCAATGCAAAAAAACTTAAGGGGAATTCCAGTTGTATACCTAAGAGTACAGCCACATGGTCTCCCCGTTTTACTCCTTGTTTTTCCAGTCCCGCTGCAATCCTGTTCACTATCCCGTCAAATTCTTTGAAAGTTAGACGCCAGTTGTCACAAATAAAACCTTCTCTGTCTGGATATTTTTTGACGGTATCTTCCAGCAATTCTACAACATTTTTAGGCCTGTTTTTGAAAATCTTACCCTTGAAGTCGGGCCATTCTTCTTCCACAATCTCCCAGCCCATTTTGCTTTTTAATGTTTCCATCTCACCCCACCATCTTAGTTATATTCGTTCCACAATTACCGCAAACCCCTGGCCGCCACCTGCGCAGAGCGTTGCGAGTCCGCGGTGTAGATCTCTCTTGGCCATCTCGTAGAGAAGGGTGACCACCAGTCTGGCGCCGGTGCAACCCACCGGGTGGCCAAGCGATATACCGCTTCCGTTGACGTTGACGATGTCGCGGTTCCATCCCAGTTCCCGTTCGCAGGCCAGGTACTGGGCTGCGAATGCCTCGTTGATTTCGATAATCTCGATGTCATCCAGCTTCAGGCCGGCTCGTTTCAACACCTTCTTGGTTGCTGGAACCGGACCAATACCCATGTATGCCGGATCGACACCGACCACCGCATAGCTCACAATACGCGCGAGAGGCTTCATACCCAACTCCTTCGCTTTCTCCCTGGTCATAAGGATGACGGCTGCAGCCGCGTCATTAATACCACAGGCATTGCCCGCCGTGACCGTCCCACCTTTTTTGAATGCCGGCGGAAGTTGGGCTAGTTTTTCCATGGTCATATCCGGCTTCGGGTGCTCGTCCGTGTCATACATTTTCGGCTCGCCTTTACGCTGGGGGATAGGCACAGGTGAAATCTCATCCTTGAAACGCCCTTCTTTGATCGCCCTGCCGGCATACTGCTGGCTCCGCAGCGCGAAGGCGTCCTGCTCCTCCCTGGGGATGTTGTATTGCTCTGCCAGGTTTTCTGCGGTCATTCCCATTCCACCACCGATGGGATGTTCCTGCATGGATTTCCAGATCATATCGACGCACAACTGGTGTTGGAGTCGCATACCCCACCGCGCGGTCGGCAGCAGGTAGGGCGCGGTACTCATGCTCTCCACGCCGCCGGCAATAACGTAGTCTGCGTTATCATCGGAGATGCTCTGTACACCGGAGATAATGGCCTGCATCCCCGACCCACAGGTGGCGACGATATGGAAAGCAGTGGTTTCAAAGGGAAGCCCAGCTTTTACAAGGCCGATCCGGGCGATATTGTGATCGACGGGCTCGAAGCAGTTACCCATAATCACCTGGTCGATCACGTCCTTCTGTATCCCGGTACGTTGGATGACGGATTCAATAATGAACTGCGAGAGTTGGATTGCAGTTATATCCCTTAATGATCCGCCGAATGTTCCTATGGGCGTGCGCGTCGCTCCTACAATTACCACATCCTTCATGTACGGCCTCCTTCGATTTTCGATGACAAATTATTATTGTAAAAAAATCTCTTCAAATTTCTCTCATATTTAAGATCCGCCTATAGTCATTCCGGACAATAAAACACTTCTGAAAGCCCTTGCGAGCTCGGGGCCTTCAATATCGTCGTGTTTCGTATACCATTGGAGGAGAATCCCATTGTGCATTCCGATGATTACATTCGCAAGGATGTATGAATCGAGATCCTCCTTTACGGTCTGCTCCGCCTTTCCAGTTTCGATTAGTCCTTTCACAAATTCAACATATCTCTCAAGAACATTCCTGAACTTCTTTTCTGCCTTCAAACCGCTCCCTGCGATCTCTGCTGTGAGGGTTGTCCAGACTACGCACAGCTCCCGGTGCTTCACAGCAAATTCTGTGGAATATTTATGGTATTGCCTGAATTTGTCCAAAAAATTACCGTCAACCTCATTGTTTGATGCAATCAATCCGTCAAGGAATGTCTTCTCCCATTCTTCCAGAATAGTTTCAAGGAGCTCGTCCTTGCTCTTAAAATACCAGTAGATAGCTCCTTTCGTGAGATTGACGGCAGCCGTTATGTCCTTGATCGTGGTGCCATGGAAGCCCTTATGAAGAAAGAGGTTTGTACTCTCCTCTATTATTTTTTTCCTCATAGAGTGCCGATTGTTCTTCAATGCCCCTCCGTATCAAAGAGACGAATAAGAATTGATTAAACGTTTAATTAAATTTGTTAAACGTTTAATCAATTTCTAACACCATGTCAAGAAAAAGTTTAAAAAAATTTTCGCACTTTTTTCTTGACAACATTTTTACCATTTTACTACTATAGGAAGTAATAGACCGACCAGTTGGTCTTTTACGTTTCGAGGATTATTAAATATGGGAAACAACAAACTGAGTACCCTTAAAGAAAAGATAGTTACTGAAGCTATCAGACTGTTTCTCTGCAAAGGCTTCCGAAATACCACCATCAATGATATCATTGAAGCTTCGGATATAAGCAAAGGTGCCTTTTACTGGCACTTCAAAAGTAAAAATGAACTCTTAGAAACTATTATCAAAGAATTCGAAGAGACTTTCATAGACAAAGTTATCGAGTCCGTAAGAAACACTCAGGGTGATTTTCAGCATAAATTCAAGTACTATCACAAATATATAACTGAATTCGCTCTTCATAACCAAGAGTTATGTGTAGGGTTCATGACTCTTTTCGCTGAACTCGCGGGTAACGGTACGGATTTGGAACAACAGATAAAACGGGTGTATGAGAAGCATCGGGACTTTCTCAAGGGTTTGGCAAAGGCAGGAATGAAAGAGAACGTTCTAAAGGTAAATCTCGACGCTGACATGGTAGCCCATATAATTATGGCGATCAATCACGGTATGCTCCTTGAATGGTATATGAATCGGAATACTATTGACAGCCAGTTGTTTGCCAAAACATATAGGGATATCACGTTAAGCGGTATCCTTAAGAGTGCCTGAAAGGGTTCCAGGGGCCGAGGGTTCGGGGGTTCGAGAGAATTTAGTTTGACCCCTTTAGCCCATGAACCCTCAAGTCATCGGCTTTAGCCGATGGTAGGACATGGCATAACGGTTCAATTAAAAAGGAGGAGAATATGGATTTCGAACTCACTGCCACCCAAAAAGATATTCAACAGGCAGCCCGGGAATTTGCAGAAAAAGAATTTCCAGAAGTGGCACGGCAATATGACGAAAAGGAAGAATTCCCCATGCCTGTCTGGAAGAAGGCGTGTGATTTGGGGTTTGTGGGTGTTTTCATCCAAGAGGAGTATAACGGGCCCGGGTTAGGGTTCACTGAGTACGCTATGATCATGGAAGAATTCTGGAGAGTGGACCCGGGTTGCGGCAATTTAATTCTGACTGCATTTGGTGCCGAAATCATCCAGAAATTCGGCACAGAGGAACAGAAGAGAACATACCTTCCCCTCATTCCTTCCGGCGAGGCGATCATGTGTTGCGCAATCACTGAGCCGGATGCAGGAAGTGACATCTTCCAGGTCTCGACGACGGCAATGAAAGACGGGAACGAATATGTAGTAAATGGCAATAAGATCTTTATCACAAACGGCTCTGTAGCGAATTTCGTCATCGTTTTCTGTGTCACAGACCCGAAAGCTCAGGATCGCTACAAAAGACACAGCTTTCTCCTTATTGAAAAAGACAGGCCTGGATTTGAAGCCACAAAAATGAGAGGCAAAATGGGAATACGGGCCTCTGATACCGCAGAACTTTCCTTTAACAACGTACGCGTTCCTGCCAAAAACCTGATTGGTGAAGTTCCAGGTGAAGGGTTCAAGCAGGTTATGTATCTTTTTAACATTAACCGGCTGATAGCCGGGGCCTCGGGGATCGGCGTCGCACAGGGTGCATTTGAAAAGGCAATTCATCATATCAAAAAAAGACGACAGTTTGGAAAAACTATTGCTTCTTTCCAGGGTGTCCAGTTCATGATTGCCGAAATGGCAGCAAAAATTGAAGTTGCCAGAAATACATTATATAAGGCATGCTGGCTTATAGATAATGGTAAATTCAATCCGAGGATCATCAGTATTGCAAAGCTTTTTGCCGGAGAGATAGCCGTTAGCGTCACAAACGATGCCCTGCAGCTTCATGGAGGATACGGCTACATCGCGGAGTATGATGTGGAACGCTTTTACAGAGATGCAAAAATCGTTGAGATCTACGAAGGAACAAGAGAAATAGAAAAATTGACGATAGCAAGAGAAATACTTGGAAAGTTATAGTGGTATAGACAATAAAATATAAACAATGATAGCTATACAAAGTATAAAGGAGGTGAATGAAAAGACACATTAAGTTTCAAGGAATTTGGCAAGGCGTATTAAAAAATAAAATTTAAAGGGGGTTTTTATAAAAAGAGATGTTTTTATCAAGTTAGTTAGGTGGCATATACCTATCGATTGCATATCGTAATGCCTTCTGGGTTCTTTTTATCAGGTGTGGGAGATTTTTCTTAAAATATAATGCCTTGACAAACTGAATACATTTTATTTAAATTAATTCAAATTTTTTAAAAATGAGGGAATTATAAAAGCAATCATAAAGTTATCATTCTGCATGTGCGGTAGGGGTACCTGACGAGAAGGTTGGTGAAAGGATAAAGGCTTTTGTGGTATTAAAGCAGGATGTAAAAGGGGTGACAGGTTATGACCTGATAAGGTGGTGCAGGGACCATCTTGCCTCCTACAAGATTCCTCACCATATAGAATTCAGGGACATGCTGCCGAAATCAAAGGTGGGTAAACTCCTCAGGAGAGAGTTAAGGAAGGAAGAAAGAAAAAGGTTCGAAGAATAAATAGCAAAAATAAATAATATCCAAGAGGTGGGCAGTGGAACTTACAACAGAACGGGTTGATATAAAAAAAGCAGCGAGAGAATTTGCCGAAGGTGAATTTAAAGAAAGAGCAAAGGAATTTGATGAGAAGGAGGAGTTTGATCTATCCCTATGGAAGAAGGCTTGTGAATATGGATTTGTTGGCACTTTTATTAAAGAAGCGTATGGAGGACATGGACTCGGTTTCTTCGAGCATGCCCTCATATCAGAAGAATTCTGGAGAGTTGACCCGGGTTGCGGGCAGTCAATCCTTTCCTGCACCTTCGGTTCCGAAATGATACAGGCCTTTGGTACAGAGGAGCAAAAGAAACTATACCTGCCTCCTCTCATAAAAGGCGATGCGATCACGGGATTTGGTATAACTGAACCGGATGCAGGAAGTGATGTAGCATCTACAAAAACAAGTGCAGAGAGAAGGGATGATAGGTATATTATAAATGGTTCAAAAATGTTTATTACAAACGGTTGCATTGCAAACCACCTGCTGGTATTCTGCTTAACCAATCCAGGCGAAAAAGACCCTCACAGGAGACATAGCGTTATACTTGTGGAAACTGACAGAAATGGATTTGAAGCGATAAAGATTAAGGGAAAAATGGGGATAAGGGCAAATAATACAGCCGAGCTTCACTTTAACAACATTGAAGTACCAGCCAGTAATCTTATCGGGAAAGAAGGATATGGCTTTTACCAGCTTATGGACTTCTTTAATAAAACGAGATTGCATGTTGCCGCCCAGGGGGTTGGTGTTGCCCAGGGGGCATTAGAGATGGCTATCTCCCATATAAAGAAGAGAAAGGCTTTTGGAAAAACCCTATCCAATTTTCAGGGTATTCAATTCAAAATTGCAGAAATGGCTACAAGAATTGAGGCAGCCCGTGGTCTCTACTGGAGGGCAGCATATCTTGTAGATAAAGGTAAGCCTGATGCTGCACTCATCTCAATGGCTAAATGGTACGGAGGAGACACGGGTGTATATGTAACAAACGAAGCCTTGCAATTACATGGTGGTTACGGATATATCGCTGATTATGATATCCAGAGATTCTATAGAGATGCAAAAATCGTCGAGATCTATGAGGGTTCAAAGGAGGTTGAAAAGGCTATAGTAGGATTAGAACTATTGAAAAAGGTATTTTAGAAATTTACATGCTGCAGATTTTAAGACCTTCTTATTTACTCCGTTTTCTTTGTGCCAAATATTTTATTTTCACACTTCAGAATTGCTAAACTAAACAAATAGTATCCTTGACAAAGCACTGTATTATCAGTTAATCTATATCTAAAATATGGGCCCATAGCTCAGTTGGAAGAGCCACCGGCTCATAACCGGTAGGCCCCTGGTTCGAGCCCAGGTGGGCCCAAAAAAGATAGAGATGGCAAAAGAATTTATTGGAGAAAAGGACAACAATGTTTTTAGAGGGGGTATACCAGAAGGTATACCCCCTCTAAATTTATGGAGGTATTAAATTGGAACAAGAATTAAAAACTATTTACGAAGCACAAAAAATAAATATACAAATCATTGAAAATGAAAAAAAGCTACTATTGGCTCCTAAAAAGATTGAGGGAATGAATAAGGAGATTAAGGGAATAAAGGATAAGGTTGAAAAGGAAAAAGGAATGATAGAGGAACTTGAAAAAGAAAGAAAGAGAAAAGAGAAAGAGCTTGATGTTGAGAAGGAAAAGATAAAAAAGTTTGAGTCCAGGCTCTATGAGGTAAAAACAAACAAGGAATATCAGGCATTACTCAAAGAAATAGAAGGAACAAAAGAAACAAACGACAAGACAGAAGAAGAGATTATAATAATAATGGAAAAGGTTGAGGAATTGAAAAAGGATTTTGAATCATCACTCACACACTTTAAGAAACGGGAAAAAGAATCAGAAAACGAAAAAAACAGGTTAGAAAAAGAAATAAATTCAATGGACAAAACCATTATGGATCTGAAACAATCAAGAGATAAATTACTTTCTACAGTGAGTGATAATCTAAGGGCAACATACAACACGCTTATAGAAAAAAGGAATGGGATAGCAGTAGTAAATGTAAAAAACGGTGTCTGCCTCGGGTGTTTCATGAATATTCCTCCACAACTTTTTATCGAAGTAACAAAAAACAGACAACTCATATTGTGCCCCAGCTGTAATAGAATATTCTATTTTATAGACGAATAATGATGGAATGGCATATATACATTGATGGGGCATCCTCAGGCAATCCAGGAGAGTCAGGAGCAGGTATTGTGGTTTTTGATAACAATGATAATGAATTATTCAGGGATAGTATATACCTTGGGCAAATGACGAATAATATGGCGGAATATGAAGCCCTAATTTTTGCACTTCAAAAGGCCAAAAAATCATTGATAAAAAAGGTATCTGTCTATACAGATTCCCTTCTTGTCACAAACCAGATACATGGAAAATATAAGGTTAAAAATACAAAATTAAGGAAATATGTGGAAGAGACAAAAAATATTATAAGAAATTTCAACAGTTTTGCGTTAAAATATATACCAAGGGAAGAAAACAAAATAGCAGATAAACTTGCAAAGGATGCAGTAAGTAAAAAGGGGTAGACGGGTGGTCGCCCCGTTCAACGGGGAGGAAAGTCCGGGCATCAAAGGGCAGGATGGTCCTTAACAGGGACTGGGGGTAACCCTAAGGAAAGTGCCACAGAAAATACACCGTCCCGCCACGGCGGGATAAGGGTGAAAAGGTGAGGTAAGAGCTCACCAGCACTTAGGTGACTAAGTGGCTTGGCAAACCCCATCCGATGCAAGGCCAAAAAGGGAGCTGTCAGAAATGACAGCGAGGATAGCCCATCCTTCACCCGGGTAGGCCGCAAGAGATTCAGGGTAACCTGAATCCGTAAGAGAAATGACCACCGGCTGGCTTGCCAGCAACAGAATCCGGCTTACAGTCTACCCCTTTTTTAAATGCAATGAAAAACATAATTCCATAATGGTGGTTAATTGATTACAAAACCCTTACTTATCATCTTCATTGTTTGTTCCTGTCTGTTTTTTTATAATTTGCAGTCGAGAGATTTGTGGGCTCCAGACGAAGGGGATTTTGCAGAGATCGTAAGAGAGTTAGATAGTAATTATATCGTACCCCATCTTAATGGCAAACCGTACGGAGAGAAACCTCCCCTCTTCTATTACATAGTCTATGCATCTAAAAAGGCACTCCACTGGACAAAAGATGAAACATCCATGAGGATTCCTTCAAGCCTTTTCGCCCTCATAGGCGGGATATTTTTCTTTCTCACAATCCAGAAATTCTTTGGCAGAAAAAAAGCTATACTTTCAACCTGTATCCTTATAAGCGCCCCACTCTTTTACTGGCAGGCACGATATCTTCAGGTAGACATGGTCTTTGCTGTACTCATTGCCTTGAGCCTCCTTTTCTTTTTCTGGTTTTACCATGGGGGTAAAAAGGCCTTTTTATATCTCTTTTTTATTTGCTCGTCCCTCGCCTTTATGACAAAGGGACCGCTTTCAATTATTTTAGTATTCCCCGTAGTTCTGATACATCTGTCTTTAGAAAAGGACTTCAGGGTTCTTAAAATGAAAGAAACCTACATTGGCATCCTCATCTTCATGGCAATCATCCTGCCATGGTATCTTGCAATATATTTTAAAGAGGGCATGCCTTACCTTTATGAAAACATCGTGCGTCAAAACCTCACAAGATTTTTTGATGCATGGAGTCATAAAAGACCTATATATTACTATTTGACCACCCTACCCCTGGATTTTTTTCCCTGGAGCCTCTTTCTGCCTATGGGTATCTATCTCGCCGTAACTCAATTCAGGCATGACCCAAAGATAAGGTTTTTTCTCATCTGGTTTTTCTGGATGTTCATATTTTTATCGATCTCTTCAGGCAAGATAAGCAAATACATGTTACCTGTATTGCCATCCATTGCACTGATAACCGGCTTCACGATTACAAAAGAAGAAAGTAAATATAACCTCTTCATGTTCATATTCCTTTCTATACTTTTTTTCATCATGGGTATATTTCTTTTCCTTTACAAAACCAGTATATATCCTGAGTTTTATTGTGAACGAATACTATACGGTTCACTGTCCATAGCCCTCTCAATCATCATATACCTTCTCTTACGGACTAAAGACCTGACCAATGTATTCATAGCCCTTTTCTCTTTTATGGCAGTACTTTACATGATTGCCAATATATCTGTGTATGAAAAGTGGAACCAATACAAATCCCCCAAACCCATGTGTGATAGAATAAAACCCTTTGTCAGGGATGGCACTCCCTGGGTGTACTATGGAAGCATGAGGGGCATTTATATATACTATATCGGGACATTTGCAATCCCCGTGGATGAACATAAGACCGAGGAATTGAAAAAACTTAAAGGGGAACTCAAGGAATTTTTTATCCTTACAAGAAAAAGGGATATTAAAGAGGTATCCGGGACACTAATAGATGTGAACCAGTTATTTGAGGAGAAGATCGGGGACACCGTGATGGTCTTTGCACACTACAAGGACAAGATGTAGAGTTTTATGAAAAAAATATCTATAAATATTATATATTTATCTGTAATACTTATCCTGTCATATTTATTTTTATTTCATAATATTGGTAATTATTCATTAAAAGAACCTGATGAAGGCAGGTATGCGGAAATACCGAGGGAGATGATCGAACTTCACGATTATGCTGTTCCGCACCTGAATTATGTCAGGTATTTTGAAAAACCTCCACTTTTTTATTGGATAGTCGCATTTTCTTACAAGGCCTTTGGAATTAGTGAATGGTCCTTCAGATTCCCAAATGCCCTATCTGCACTACTATGTGTAATAATTTTATACTTATTTGTGAGAAGATGGTTCAATGAGGAGGTAGCCTTTATATCCTCAATAGTACTCATGTCATCATTCGGTTTCTTTTCTATGGCAAGAATCGTAACCCTGGATATGTTCTTCACCCTCTGGCTATTCCTGTCACTCCTCCTCTTCTACGGATACTATAGAGAAAAAATATTGTTTCTACTCTATTCATTCTATGCGAGTCTTGCCCTTGCAACGCTCGTAAAAGGGCCCGTTGCAGTCCTACTTGTAGGCATTACAATCCTCATATTTCTTTTTACAGAAAAAAAAATATCCTTTCTCAAAGAATTCAAATGGATAACCGGCATACTGATATACGGGGTTATTACAATTCCATGGTTATTGGCCATCTCCCTGAAGGAAAAGGACTTCTTTTATTTTTTCTTTATTGACCAGCATCTACTCAGATTTTTGACCTCGAAACACAAGAGAACAGGTTCTATGTTTTACTTTTTTCCTGTCCTTTTTGGTGGTATGTTTCCCTGGTCCATCTTCATACCGAGAAGCATTGTCAGCCTCTGGAGAAAAAATGAGTTAAGGCTACTTATTATATGGACCCTTGTGGTGTTTGCCTTCTTCAGCATATCAAAATCAAAACTGCCTCCATATATTCTGCCCGTCTTTCCTCCTCTGTCTATTATTATCGGTTACATGTTTCATAAAAAATGGGGGGACGTTATAGAAAGGAAAAGGGAGGTCATTATCTCCATATTTATCTTCTTTATCCTTTCAACCTCGGCATTTCTCTGTATGAGCAGTACCTTCAACGAATGGATTGGCAATATTTCAAAAGATGCTATAGATATTCTTAGAGATTTAAGGGCCTTCTCCATTTATATCTCCCTGGTCTCAATCATTTCAGGATGCCTCCTTTGCTTCAAAAGGTTTGACAAGTTTTCTTTTGTGTTCTCCATATTCACAGTATTTTCATTACTTGTTGTGTTCATGCTGATGCTCAATGTAAATATAATTGACAGGCTCAACACTACAAAAAGGCTGAGCAATGTAATTAATTACCATAAAGCTGGAATAGATTACCTTATAAACTACGGCTCCTTTGAAGAAACACTGCCTTTCTATACAAAGAAAAGGGTGATACTCGCATCCCATAAGGGAGAATTGGAGATGGGCTCAAAATATGAGGATACAAAGGACCTTTTTATGAACGAAGAAGATTTTATAAACCTCTTTGCATCAGACAAAAAGGTGTTCTGTGTTCTAAAAAAGAAAAAAATTAAGAGATTAAAGGAGAGATTACCTGAAAGGATCAATATAGTCATCTGTCAGAATGAAAGGTGCCTGATCTATAACCATTAATTATGTTACTGGATTCACAAAGTTAGCAGTTTTTCTTGACATTTAGTTTATTGTACGTTAAAAAGGGGACAAATAAAGGCTTATAATGAGCAACTTTTTTGACAAACTTTCAATCAGAGAAATGGTTAAAGAAGACCTTGATTCTATTGTAGAAATAGATACGAAGGTACTTGGAGAAACAAGAAGGGACTACTGGGCTATAAAGATTATAAAGCAGGCAGATACAAGGCCCCTGGATGCTTCACTTGTCTCAGAGATAGACGGAAAAGTAGTAGGCTTTATATTTGGAGAGGTAAGTGGATGGGAATTTAAGGTTCCTAACAATATTGGCTGGATTGATATAATAGGTATAGACCCGGATTATCAAAACAGAGGCGTAGCAAGGGTGCTTGCGAATGCCCTGATAACTAATATAAAAAAATACGGTGTTAATACAATCTATACACTTGTGAACTGGAATGACTGGGACCTTCTCCAGTTTTTCCATGCCATGGGTTTTTCACGGGGTGATATGATAAACCTCGTGTTAAAGGTATAAATCATTCACTATCTGAGAAAATAACCAATAACCAAATTACACTATCCAAACAAATTCCAACCATCAATGATTAATGGCTAACATATTGAATTTAATATTATTTGGAGCTTGATTATTGGTGATTGGTTATTGTTTTTTTATTGCTATCCTTCAATTACAATCTTTAACTTCATCCTTGGGTAGACTTTGCTGGTCTTTAAGTTGTTTGCTGATTTGATGGTTGCTATATCTATCCCGTATTTATTGGATATCGTTGATAGGGTTTCACCCTTCTTCACGATGTGGTAGGTTACCTTTACATTATCTTTTTTCTGTACGTGGCTTACAAGTTTCAACTTCATGTTCGGATAGAGCTTATCGTTCTTCAAGTTGTTTGCTGATTTGATGGTTGCTATATCTATCCCATATTTATTCGATATTGTTGATAGGGTTTCACCCTTCTTCACGATGTGGTAGGTTTTAGTGGTCTGCTGTTCAGGCTTATCCGGTCTATCGGGTTTCTCTGATTTCGTAAGTGAAGCGGTCCTTACCTCGGTGTCCTCCTTCTTCACATTTTTCGCCACCGCTGTTTTTGATTTGGAAGGTTTTGAGAATCTCGGTATGTTTAAAACCATACCAGGCTTTAATTTTAACCCTTCCTCACAATCGTTTACCAGATAAATATCTTCCTGTTTCACTCCGTATCTCTTCAGAATTTTCGCCAGGGTGTCTTTCTTTTTGACCTTATAGGCCACCACATCCCTTACCTTCCTCTCCTTGTTCAGCGAAATCTGGAGATTTCTATTAAATTCTTCCACATTCACGGGGGACGGTAGTTTGATGGCATAATCATCCATCTTCGGCGGTGTTATTCCCCTTAAGATCTCAGGGTTGTACGATTTCAATTCAGATAAATCCATAGAGTTTGCCTTTGCTATAGCCGAGAGTGAGGTTGCACCCGGGACCTTTATTTCAACAAACCTTATAGGTTCGTCATACTTTATACTGCCAAAACCAAATTTTTCTGGATCCTTGGCAATTATTGCTGCAGCGATAAGTTTCGGGATATACTCCCTTGTCTCCCTTGGAAGGGCATTATACTTCGCAAGCTCCCAGAAATCGTTTGTATTGTGTTTTTCAATCGCTCTTTCAACCCTCTTTTCGCCTGCATTATAACCTGCTGCCGCAAGATACCAGCATCCGAATTGATTGAAAAGGTCTTTTAAATATTTTGCCGCTGCAACAGTAGACTTTTCAGGGTCCTTTCTTTCATCTATCCAGTAATTGACCCTGAGCCCATATCTCCCCCCTGTGGAGTAAATAAACTGCCATGGTCCGCATGCCTTAGCGCGAGAATATGCCTTGGGGTTGAAACCGCTTTCTATCATGGCAAGATAGACAAGGTCTTCTGGCATTCCATGTTCCTTTAATATCTCCTTTATAATGGGGACATAGTACCTTGCCCTTTTTAACCAGTTCACGAAAACCTTTCTTTTTTCTATTGTGAAATATCCTATGTAATATTTAACAGCATCGTTAAATACAATGGGTATGTCAAAATCCTGGAATGTATCATGTTCTAAAAGTGACACTATATCATCTTCATCATCAATATTTTGTTCTCCATTTTTAACTGAAGTGATATTTTTTTTGTCGACGGTGCTTAACCTTTTTGACACTTCACCCTTTGATGTTTGAACGGGGTTTTCTTTATCTAAAAGGGTTTCACTTTCAAGATAGGGGGTACTACCAATTGTGACAACCTGTCCGCTTGTTGCACATCCTGCCAAAAATAATAAAGCGACAACGATTATAGTTATCCTTTTCATTCTCCCCCGATAATAAGCAAATATGATACCAAACCCATTATCTTGATAATAAAGGGTAAAGCTATATTATGTCAACAAAAAAATGCGTTTTTACGCTATCCCAGTGTTTTTCCATTGAGTCCCCTGTAACCATTTGCAAATTCATAGGCCTTCATCCTCTTTTTGTTCTCCAGCTGCACTTCCTTTATAACCAATGCCCCATTGTGGGTAGACACATAAATTCCATCTTTACTCACACCAGAAACTACACCGGGACCCTCTTTTCCGTCATAGCCTTCCATCTCTCCATCAAATATCTTCAGTATCCTCCCATCCAGAAATGTGTAAGCTGTCGGCCAGAGAACAAGGGCCTTTATCTGTCTCACTATCTCCATTGCCCCTGCATACCAGTCTATCCTGCCCATCTCCTTCGTGATGATAGGTGTGTATGTGGCTTCTTCATGGTTCTGTACAATACCATCTTCCATGCCAAAATTACCTACCCTTTCAATAAAACCCGGAAGTATTTCAGAAGCCCTTTTCGAAAGCCTTTCAGACAGGGTAATCATATTATCTTCCCTTTTAATCACCATATTTTCCTGATAAAGAATATTACCGGCATCCATCTTTTCATTCATCCTGATTAGCGTGATACCTGTTTCCTCTTCCCCATTCCATATTGCCCACTGGATAGGTGATGGGCCTCTATACTTGGGAAGCAGCGAGGGATGAACGTTTATTGCACCGATAGTCGGTAAATCCAATGCCCATTTGGGGACAATAAGACCAAAAGAGGCTACAACAAACAATTCCGGTTTCAATTGCTCAAGCTGACGGGCTGATTCATCCTTGAAGGACTCTATTTCTATTAATGGGAGGTGCATATCAAGGGCTATCCTTTTAACCTCATTATCTTCAAGAATATAACCTCTGCCTTTCGGCTTTGCCTTTTTTGTGACCACACATATTACAGAATGAGAAATTGATTTTAATGCAGGCACTGAAAAGCTTGAAGAACCGAAGAAAATTATGTTCATTTCGGGCTTTTTGAATATTTCTTCTTAAAGAGGTTTTTCTTTACCGGACTCAGATAGTCAATAAAGAGGATACCGTTCAGGTGGTCTATCTCATGCTGGAAGGCCCTCGCCAATTGATCTTCACAGGACATCTCGAATACCTTTTCCTTTAACGTTACACCTTTCACCAGAACATTTTTCGCCCTCTTCACAAACTCATAAAAACCGGGCACACTCAAGCACCCCTCCTCAGTAATAGCTTCAGACTCCATTACAACAATTTCCGGGTTTAAAAGTATAATGGGTTCGTTTTCCTTATTTAAATGGGTATCTATTACAATAAGCCTGATAGGCACTCCAACCTGGTTAGCGGCAAGTCCAGCACCATTCGACAGCCGCATCGTCTCTATCATGTCTCCTGAGAGCTTTATTATTTCATCTGTGACCCTTTTTATTGCTACAGCCTTTTTTCTGAGTACAGGGTCAGGATACGTTTTGATCCCTATAAATGCCATGCTATATTTTTAAATCATATTGAGGTGTGAGTCAACCATTCTATTCTGTTGTTTCCGGGGGATGACATTTCCTCGCCATAAGCTGTATAATCTTCCTGTGAGATGTTTTATTGGTACCTCAGGCTGGCAGTACTCGCACTGGAAAGGCATTTTTTACCCTGAAGTTCTCAAATCAGCTGACTGGCTATCCTTCTATGCACAACATCTCAACACCATTGAGATCAACGTGACCTTCTACAGGGATGTAAGGGCTTCAACATATAAGAAGTGGTACAGCACGGTGCCTGATGGTTTTTTGTTTTCCCTCAAGATGTCGCGGTTTATTACCCATATAAAGAGGCTTAAAATAGAAAGTACCTCAATGACCCGTTTCATGGAAAGTGCTTCTTTTCTTCAGGATAAGCTTGGGGTAATCCTGATACAGCTTCCGCCGGGACTCAGGTATGATAAAGGGCTGATGCAGGACTTCCTTGAGATGCTGGATAAGGGGTTTAAATACACGATAGAAGTGCGTCATAACACCTTCATTAATGATACATTTTTTTCACTCCTCAAAGAGAAGGGCATTGCCCTGTGCATAGCGGATACTGCGGGCAGGTTCCCTTACTGTGAGGAAATAACCGCTCAGTTTGTCTATATAAGGCTCCACGGTGCAAAGAGACTCTACGCATCAAATTACAGCGATAGAGAACTTCGCACATGGATAGACAGGATATTTCTATGGGGAAAGGAGACCTTTATTTACTTTGATAATGATTTCATGGGCTATGCTGTCAAGAATGCAATCGCCTTGAAAAAGATGCTTTAATGCTGAGCATCCTATTCTATATACTGGGGCTTGCGTCGCCCCCTCCACAGGCAAAGCCAGCAGAGCCTCCCCCTCTCGCTCACGGTGTTAGCTGTATAGATTCCAACGGGCGGTGCAAGGCAAGCAGAGGACCACGCTTTCAAGCGTGGGTGAATGTATTATTATTCACGCAATGCGTGTATGTATTAGTGCCACGGGCTTGCCCGTGG
>Ga0172365_10000483_pt1 | contig 26510 bp, 23 predicted proteins | sample LakKivSesite48cm_FD_114535 | JGI IMG/M metagenome (GOLD analysis project Ga0172365, IMG submission 114535) | Sediment microbial communities from Lake Kivu, Rwanda - Sediment site 48cm | ecosystem: Environmental > Aquatic > Freshwater > Lake > Sediment | place: Rwanda: Western Province, Lake...
ATGGGCTTTTCTGCTGAGGGGAGGTCAGCGGGGTTGCCCGCGCCTGCCTGATAATAATTAGCACAGATATAGAAAATCCCCTTCATGCCAATGCCTGTCCCGGAATTGCTGACCGTTGCAAGGTTGGAACCGTTTGCCGCAGGGGGATTGCCATCGACCGTATCAATAAATACCAAATCGTAAGGCGAATTAACACGGTCAGCCTCGCCGAATTCAGTATTAAAATCAATCAGATGAGCGGCGTCCTCTATGCCATCCCGATAAATATTCCCTGATGCATCTGTGGAATAATAACGTCCATGCGATTTGGCAAGGGACTTGAAATCTGCATATTTTCCGGCAAAATCAGGCCATTGCAAAACTCCGGGCGGGATGAACTGTTCAAAGGCGTCTTCATAATTGCCGCTGGCTGGCGGTGTGCCGGGAAACTGAGCCGTCATTACGTCGTGAACATCACCCCCCTGACTTGGCTTGGCGGGGTTATATATCTTCCATGTAGAATTGAATATCAGTCTCGACTTGGTTCTGTATTTAGCAAATATGTCATAGGAACTGTCTGTCTTATCGAGATAATTGCACTGAGATTTTGATAAGAAGTCAAAATTACGATGATTGCCAGTTCCTACGCGCCTATGAATAATGCCCCCATTCGCCGGGACGGATTATGAGATAATGTTCCAGGTCAGGGGATTAACCTGGAAGAAGCTCACCATGCCGGGTGGGGGATTGATGCCACCTAAGACGCTATCCCAGTACCAGTCACGGTTCGGTGCGTTATAATAGGGTTTGCCACTTACGGTTCCATAAATCCACTTTCCAATGGCAGTCACACTCTCCCAGCAATTGAGCATGGACCCTCTAAAGGTATGCTTGACACCACTCCAGTTCTCCATATAGCGGAAGAAATTCTCCGCCCCGCCACTATAGGTCGAAGTATACTTTCCTGACGGAACATTTCCAGCCAGGAAAATGGCATTTGTTTCCGTGGCAGATGCCACTTGCAAAGTTGTCAATGTTGATACCTGCTTAGAGTCCGAAAAGGAGTTGCTGAGGATGTTGATTGAGTCGCCGGCAAGGAGGGCAGGTATCCTGCTCGACCCGGTATTAAAATTACCTTTCACATAAAGAGGGTCATCGGTGGCGATGGAGAGTGCGCCGCTAATAGTGGTGGGGAGTGTGGAACCATTAATAACCCGCACAGCAGGCTGTTTGCCAGATGCCAGCTCCTCAGACATATAGATTACGCCGTTTCCAACACTAATCCCGCTCTCTTTAAGATTGGCGATGTCTAAATCAAGACAGCGAATAGTCTTCGCCTCCCTGAAGTTATAAAAGGATGATTCCTTGTAGATGGATTTTGTATTGTAGGGATATTGGGGGTTAGTGTAAGTGAGGGAAACATCGTTTCCATTCTTGTCATAGCCTTTAACGGTATCTGTTGCAGGGTCACGGACAATTTTCAGGTCAGCCTGGTATTCAAACTTGACAGCCTTCAGGGCGGGTTCATCTGACGTGCTCGCACGTTCAATAATTGCATGTTGAGGCTGGTAGGGCGGGATGGGAACACGGATAGGTCTGATTCCGAGAGACTGGTCCCTCACATAGCCATTCCACAGGTTCATCGCCAGTGTCGCCCAGCCGCTTGTCGTGCTGTCCAACCAGGTGCCGTCTGGCTGCTTTATACCTTTTTGAGCCGTTCCATTGTAAATATAAACCTGTCCGTTCGTGCCTGCCGGCATACCTGAGAGCGGGTTACGACCGTGATAAAAGTTGCCGGCACTTGTGACATGTTCATGGTAATTTACTCCATCATTGGTATCAGCACCCAGCCATATATCTGAATTGGAATGGACGCGTCCATACATATCAAATTTGGCTCCTGGATAGATTTCCAGGAGGTTGTCATAAAATATGCCGAAAACGTATAGGGGAATGTTCAGAACTTCGACATCCCTTTGTAATTTCACACCGGGATTGTTAAAAGGGGAATCATTACTCCTTGCACGAACCTGCATTCTATAAACAATCCTGAGAGCGGGGTATCCATACCAGTAATGAGAGGTGTCATCGATGGTGGCGTATTGCAGGTCACCACCAGACAGGCATGTAACTGAGTTTTGTGAGAATGTGAATCCCGTGAGGCGGGGCGGCTGGATGCCCAAAACGGCACTATGGAAGTTGGACAAGGTTCCTCCTACTTGAGCCGGTTTATAAGTTCCCAGGAAGATAACCTCGGAGATCATCTTGTTCAAACCATATTCCGCGACATTCAATTCCTGTTTATATATGGCAAAACGGGCATTCGCACGTCGTTCATACAGGGCATGTTTCAGGAGGATTGCCGAGATAGAGCCCATAACCAGGGTAAAAAAGAGGATAACTAAGAGTACCGAGCCCTTGTTTTTGTGCCGGTTTAACATATTTCATTCCCTCCTTGAGAAAATCAATCCTCCTGAGGCGGATTTTCAATTTCTTGGAACAAGAGAATAATTGATTATAACAAACTCCTGCCATCGGTCCCCTTTCGGGGATGTGGAACCTGCGTATCCCAACCTGAAGTTTACATCAAGGGTTTGTGCGGCGGTTGGGTAACTGAAAATTTTCTGCCCGGTCAGCGGTGAGATATTGCTGAGAAGCACCACTGCCGGCTTGGTATCGTTAATATCTGAGTCATACATCAGGGTATTGTCCAAAATGGTATTAGGGTTGCTATCGTTATCCTGGAAATAAAAGACCGCCGTCCTGGTTCCACCCCCCGGATTGGGAATCGTCAAAGTGATTTTATTCCCATTATTGCTCTCAAGTATCAACTGGGAGGTCTTTACCTCGCCTTCAATTTTACCACCGAACTTGCGTCCCAGGTCCCCCAGGTGAAGACTTATCATCTCAACACGATTGATGCGCAGACCATAGATAATGGTGTATGCAACGGCAACGCTCATAAGACATAAGAGGGCGCTGGAAATGACCATTTCCACAAGTGTGATGCCTCGTTTAAGGATGAAGGATAAAGGATGAAATGAATGAGCCATGTCTCGAAACCTCCTCAAGTCAGGGATGGTAAATCAAAGCCCTGTATTGACGTGAATATGTCCTTTGCCTGTATTGCCACGTGATATTAATAATCGCAGACTTGCCTCCATTGATTTCAAAATATGAGGTCGTGTCCGGGGACGCTATCCAACCTGACCCGGGTGAGCCATCAAGATTCCTTGTGATGGTCAGCGTGTTATTCGTGTTGGAGAGGATATATGCAATCTGACCGCTGCCAAGACCCTTCTTTATCATCACCATATTACCCTGCCACTCATTCGTGTCCCACGATGGAAAACCGGAAGGTATGACTGCCGTGAGTGTGCTGTTTGTGGCACTTGATACCTTGCCGAATCCCTTGAATTTGATTTCAACCTGGTAATTGACACTCCAGGTCGGATTGGTCGGGTCATAGGGGAAGTTATACAATTGTAAGAAAGATTTATCCACTGACGCCGTAGGGTCTCCAAGCATGTCATAATCTCCAATTAATAACCTGTTGCGGAGTTGCATCTGCTCAATAATCTTGGAGGCGTAACTATCCGCACCAACTTCAAGTGGGACGTTCATGCTCGCACGTGAACTGACAATGAGTGTCGTAATAAAGCCGATGGAAAGTAAGGAAAAGATTGCCATGGATATAACCACCTCAACCAGTGTCATCCCGTATATTTTTCTCTTTTTCATATACCTTACTCATCCTTTCAATGTTATTTAAATACAGAGCGATAACTATGCCACATTTCACGGGAACTTAATTCAGCTATAAAAAATTGATTCGAAATAAATTGCATTTACTTCTGGTTTTTCTTTGAACTAATATGATGCACATTTTTTGTGCGTTTGCACAATTTCCCGCAAATTCCTCATTCAAAAAGCAATTCTACGGGATGTGGACCGCGATGTTTCCAGCGAAGGGTGGTTTCAATTTCCACAAGGCGCGCCGGCTGGGACGCCTGCGTTAAGACCGTCCTGGTGTCCGGATCCCTCACAACAACCTCCAGTGTTCCTTTAGTATCGTCATTTGGGTCACTTGGCGTTCCATTATCCCATATGGTGACAGTTGAATCTGTTTTTGTCCATGTGAATAGGTGGAATGTTTCCACATCCAATCTCTCACAGATAATCTGGATGGCTCTTGTCCGCTCCTGCTCAATTTCATTGGTCATTCGGATATATACAATAAGTGAGAGGGTTGCGATTATAGCTAAAGCGGCTATACCACTTGCAATCAGGCACTCTATAAGGCTGAACCCCCCCGGGATTTTGATTTTTATTTTCATATTAATTTTGGCAAAAAAACCGTGTTTATATATTTTATATCTTTATATTAACATAAGTTCCTCTTTGTCAATATAAATATACCCTCTACCGCAATAACTTCTGTTTATTATGCGTTCTCTATGTGCAATTATCTAAGCGAGTTATGATAGATATGAGTCTCAGAATAATTGAAATATGTATCTCAGGCATAACCAGATGCCAAGCAGGATGAACACAATCCCGGTGATATGACGCATCCAGATTTCAAATGTTCCAAGCCTGTTGAACGCCTTTGCAGTCGCCTGAGTCCCCTTGCCCAGAATGAGGGCAGATATGATAACTGGTAAGGCAGTGCCAACTCCATAAATACCGGGCAGTAAGAAATTGGAACGTGACTCCAGCGCCAGGGGGATAAGACACCCGAAAAAAAGGGCGGCTGAGACAGGACAGAATGCAAGGGCAAAAAGTATTCCCAGAAGGCACGCCCCGCCAAGCCCCATATTTTCAATGCGCCTCTGTGCCCTTTCCCCCAAACCTAAACCGGGCAGGTTTAAAGGGATTAATTCCAGTATCACCATCCCAGCCAGAATGAGGATGGGTCCGAGAACACTGTGCATATATTTCTGGAGAAAATATGAGATACCGGGGATGGAAAGGACACTTGTGATGATGAGAATGCCAAGTATAGTGTATGTTGCCATACGTCCTATTGTGTAAAGGAGACCGGAGAGGATGATATACCGTGTTCGTTCTATCTTCCTGCTGATGAAAGAGATTGCGGCAATGTTGGTGGCAAGTGGACAGGGGCTAATTGAGGTCAGGATTCCCAACCAGAGTGCAACAGCTGTCCCTGAAATAAGCCTTTCCACACTTATTTTCCTTCCATGAAATTAATGAGCTCGCTCTGGATGTATGAGATGAACTGGGATTCGTTATTGAGTAGATTCCAGACCTGGTCCAAATTTTTCCAACGGCTTTGTTTCCCATCGACTTTTTCCACAAGTATGACCTGTTTTGTAAAGAGGTTGAAATCGTTCACGAAGTGCCAATTCCCGGACTCCTCAACATTAATGACTTTCCATTCTAACTTTCCCGATTTCAGATCATCGGAGAAGCCATTCTGGATGGCTGTGGTGGTGAAATTTTCGATTTTAATGCAGGAGGGACAGCGTGCGTTTCCATGGAAATAATAGGCGATGAATGTCTTTTCGCCTTTGAGTGTCATGTTATCAGCGGTAGTGTTAACTGATTTTTCCTCACTCTGCGTATTACTTTTTGTCTCCTTAATAATAAGCACCGCCACGCTTGCCGAGACAAAAAGCAGGAGAATCGCCGTAATGATATACTTTAGTTTCACAACCTTTTCCTCCTTATGTCATACCTGCCAAAATTCAGAGATTAGCCTGTGAGATGTTTGGCGGCAGGTTATTAGCTTCATTCCTCATATATTCAAGATCCTCTTCCGGAAACCTTTTTTTGTGCGGAGGCAGATTTTCACAAGCATCAGCATGACAGGCACTTCGATGAGGACGCCGATGACCGTTGCAAGAGCGGCGCCGGATGATAAACCGAAAAGCAGTGTCGCTGTGGCGATGGCAACCTCGAAATGATTGGACGCCCCGATCATCGCCGACGGCGCGGCGTCCTCATAAGAGAGTCTCATCGCCTTTGCCAGAATATATCCCAGCCAGAAGATGAGATTCGTCTGGATGAAAAGCGGAATCGCAATCCAGAGGATGGTAAGCGGATTTGAGAGAATCACCTCGCCCTTGAAGGAGAAGAGAAGCACAAGCGTAATGAGGAGGGCGATGATCGTGATGGGCGTCAAGACGTGAAGGAATTTCTCTTTGAAATATGCCTCTCCCCTCGCAGCTATTATCCATCGGCGCGATAAAAAGCCCGCCACCAGCGGCAGCGCCACATATATTGCGATGGAGAGGACCAGCGCCTGCCAGGGGACGGGGAGTTTCCCTACACCTAATAAAAATCCTCCCAGCGGCCCATAAAGCACAAGCATCGAAAGCGAGTTGATGGCCACCATGACCAGCGTATGGCCGTCGTTGCCCTTCGCCAGATAGCCCCACACGAGCACCATTGCCGTGCAGGGCGCGATGCCGAGCAGGATACAGCCCGCCAGATAGCTCCGCCACAGCGGAACCTCCAGCATCTTGACGCCGCTGGCAAGAACGACCTTCCCCGCGCCATACGCCGCGCCGACAGGGAGGTCGAGTCCGAAGGGCATCTTGACCAGATCAGTGGCTTCCTTTCCAATGAAACCGCGAAATAAAATCCCAAGGAAGAATATCGCAATGGCGTACATCGTGAATGGCTTGATTGCCCAGTTCACAAAGAGGGTCAGCCCGACCGGCTTGACGCTTTTTCCCGCCTTGACCACTTCCGTGAAATCTATCTTCACCATAATGGGATACATCATGAAGAACAGGCAGACGGCGATGGGAATGGACACGACCGGCGCCTTGTTGACATAGATCGCCATGCCGTCCAGCGACTTTGCAATTCCGGGCGCGATTTTCCCAAGTACAATCCCGCCGATGATGCACAGAAACACCCAAAGCGTCAGATAACGCTCGAAGACATTTGTCAGTTTTCTTATGTCTTCCTGTTGGTTGTTCTGTTTCATATTAAATATCACTCCTTCTATGGAGATAATTTCCCCAATGCATCGGGAAGAGTTTCAATAAATGCCCGAATATCGTCGCGCACGCGGCGATAATGCACGAGTGCCTCTTTCTCTGTCTTTGCGCCCTTGGACATCGCCGGCGGATCATCGAAACCGACATGAATCACTTTCGCATCGCTGGGGAAGATGGGGCAAACCCCATGGGCATGGTCGCATACCGTAATCACATAATCAAACTCGAGCGATGGCAATTCGTCAATGGTCTTGGAGGTCTGCCTGCTGATGTCCACACACGCCTCCGCCATAACCCGGACAGCGCGCGGATTAAGTCCGTGTTTTTCCACACCCGCCGAGTATGCCTCGATTACATCGCCTTTCATATGACGCGCCCAGCCTTCCGCCATCTGGCTCCGGCAGGAATTGCCCGTGCAGAGAAAGAGAACTCTGAGTTTTGGTTTTTTTGTTGTCATGGGATTTCCATGTAAACTTTATGCCAGAAATTTCTTGATCTCATCGGCAGTAGCCACACGCCCGATAACGACCACTTTGCCATCCACTGCCAAGGAAGGCGTCGCCATGACTCCGAAGGCAATTATGTCATTGATCGCCGTTACTTTTTTGATTTCATAGGGAATGCCCAGCGATTTTGCGGCTTCCTCGGCGGCTTCGGCAAGTTTTTTGCACTTCGGGCACCCGGTTCCGAGAATCTGAATTTTTTTCATCTCTTTCCTCCTTAAAATGAGCCGTATATCAAACCAGTGATTGTCGCCATGATAACAACCAGCGCCACATAAACTACCGTTTTTTTCGTCCCCATGATCGAATTGATGACTATCATGCTTGGAAGCGAAAGAGACGGTCCCGCCAGCAGTAACGCCAGCGCCGGACCTTTTCCCATGCCTGATCCAATCAGACCTTGCAGGATGGGAACCTCGGTCAATGTGGCGAAATACATGAGTGCCCCCGTAAAGGAGGCGAAAAAGTTTGCCTGGAAGGAATTTCCACCGACTGCGTCGCTAATCCATTTAGAAGGAACTATACCTTCATGTCCAACGCGTCCCAATAAAAAACCGGAAATCAACACACCGATAAGAAGTAGTGGCAATATTTGTTTGGCAAAAGTCCATGTTGCAAAATACCAATTACGTAATTCTTCGCCACTGAACCACTTAATACATATAAACGCAAGTCCCAAGATAAATATTCCGGTTAAAATCCATTTTATCCGATATAATAGGAACCATACGCCAGATGCATCCGCCGGCTTTGCCCAGTTCGCGAATACCAAAATACCGATCATGGAAATGAAATAGAGAATTGTTTTCCAGAGAGGGCGAATTGCATGGTTTTCGTTCATCTCGATAGTGGCTTGCGACGGAGATTGCACCGTGTTTTCTTTGCGGAAGATTAGATGCATGAGCAAGCCGATAACAATGCTGAATGAGACCGCACCGACCGCGCGAGCAACACCTAAGGACATTCCTAAAATACGTGCTGTCAGGATAATTGCAAGGACATTGATTGCTGGTCCAGAATAAAGAAACGCCGTCGCCGGACCCAGACCTGCGCCCATCCGCCAGATGCCTGCAAAGAGCGGAAGAACTGTGCAGGAACAAACGGCGAGGATTGTCCCAGAGATCGAGGCGACGCCGTATGCGAGAAACTTGTTTGCCTTTGCACCCAGATATTTCATCACTGATTGCTGGCTTACAAAAACCGAGATTGCCCCGGCGATAAAGAAGGCAGGCACAAGGCATAGCAGAACATGCTCTCGCGCATACCATTTCACAAGATAGAGAGATTCCATGACGGCATTATCAAAACGATGATTTCCAACGGGAAGATAAAAGGCGAAGAACAATGCGCCTAACATCAAGATAAGATATATGCTCTCTTTTTTCCATGTCATGATAGGGATTTCCTTAAATCATGGATTTTGTTCAGTTCACATTCCAAGCAATCGAGAAACTGGAGAACGCACGGACAGCGCAAAGTGTAAAAGACCTTATTTTTGCGCTTGTCGTCCCAGATGAGACCGGCTTCTTTAAGAAGGGAAAGATGTTTTGAGATAGTGGACATGTCTGCGCCGACCATGTCCTTGAGTTCGCAAACGCAGTGTTCGCGTTTCGCCAGCTGCCGGATGATAAAGAGCCGAGTTGGATGTGCCATAGCCTTGAGTATTTGTGCCAGATACAAGAATTCACGCCGATTAAATTTTTTCATTATTTTTCTCCTATTGAATAATTAAGGTTATTGGTTATTTGACCAAATAGTAAAATACTGTCAATAAAAATATTGAGTTTCATGCCCGTAAAATTCCTTTGACGCATAAAAGCTATCTGTTACATGAACATGCCATGTTGTTTTTTCAGTTCCTTCTTCAGGTGGTTTTGATTTCCCTTTCGGGCGTGATGGCACCGGGCCCGGTGACGGCGGTGATACTTGGAAAGGGGAACAATTCGCCCCATGCTGGTGCGCTCATATCTCTCGGGCACGGCGCTGTTGAATTCCCGCTTATGATTGCCCTCTTTTTTGGTTTTGGGGCAATTTTCAATATTCCCCATGTGAAAGGAATAATTGCCCTCTTTGGCGGAGCGTTTATCCTGCTCATGGGCGTTGGGATGATAAGGGACATGAACAGGAGTGAGGTTAAGGTGAAGGGGGAGAGTCATTCATCCTTTGTGGCGGGAGTCCTCTTGAGCGCGGGCAATCCTTATTTTATCATCTGGTGGGCGACCATCGGGATAACGCTTATCATGCGCTCTGTGGGTTTTGGCATCTGGGGATTTCTTATATTTGCCCTTGTTCATTGGCTTTGTGATTTTGCATGGTTATATTTCATATCTGCCCTTTCATACAGGGGAGGGAGGTTTTTCGGGAGGAAATTTCAACGGATTATTTTCGGTGTCTGCGGGATTTTGCTTTTATTTTTTGGCGGAGTTTTTATTGTTGATGCCGCAAGAACTTTTTTGTGATGAGGGCTTATGGGCAAAAAACTTGTCATTCTCTCCGGACCGAGTTGTGTTGGAAAGGGGACGTTGAGGTCAGCCCTGCGGAGATTGCACCCGGAAGTTCATTATGCGGAACCTGTCCTCTGCCACAGCCGGCGTCCGCGCCTCAAAAGAACCACAAATACCTATGAGATTCACGGCGTGGATTACTACTTTCTCCCGCGCGGTCTCTTTCAATTGCTGGACCCACAGAGATTTCTGACCATCAAGATTCGCTCTGAATACCAGGCGCTCGACCTCGCACAGATTGAATACCTCTTTGAGAGTTTTAACCTTGTTATAACCGAGGCATATCCCACGCTTGCAAAACTTCTCTTAGATTGGTCGAATGCACGCCGCATTGAACCTGCCTTTGCAGTGACGAGTGTATTTATCACGCCACTTTCGCAGGAAGAAATTGAATCAGCATCGCGTGCTCATGGGACATCCGCTGAGGAGGTAGTGTATCAGGTTATGATGAAGAAGCTTGCACGGCGGAGGGAGGACCCTCTGGAGAGAATGGAGGAACGGGCGCGCAGTGCCTTCTGGGAAATCCAGCAGTCTGTTCATTATGACCATTGCATCGTCAGCCACGCTGGTGAGGATGACTTAATGGCGTGGAAAGACCCTTTGAGTTCTGAGGCACAAAGGGTGCTGGATGAATTTGTCCAGATTGTTCTGAAATAGGGGCGAAGGGCTAATCACTTCTGCCTGACCGTTGTTATTTTGAACCGCCATTCATCCGCTGGAGATTTGCCTTTGCTTCGGGGTCATCGGGACGGATGGCAAGGAGTCGGTTCCACAATTCGCGAGCCCTTTCTTTCTCACCCTTTTGCGCATAGATGATGGCAAGATTGTTCATTGCATCTATATTATCGGGATGGCGCGTGAGGAGTTTTTGATAGGTGGTGATGGCGTTTTTGAGTGAATCGGGGTCTTTTGCGGCGCGGGTTTCATACATGTCGGCAAGAAATAGATATGCCTCTGGCGCTTCGGGCGAAAGGCGGATAGCATTTTTAAAGGCGTCCATCGCCTCGTCATCTTTACCGATTTTGCGGAGCGCCATGCCTTTATAAACATAAGACGGTGCAAAATCCGGATTGATGGCGATTGCACGTTCGGCGGCGTGGAGCAGTTCCTCAGAACTATCTTTCCTTCCGGAGAGCACCTCCATCAGCCCCACCGCTGAGCCCAGAAGGGCGGGATTGATGTCCAGAGACTTTCGGAAGTCACGCTCCGCATCATCCATGCGCCCCTGCGATTGGTGTAGTCGCCCCTCCAGCATGGCGTTCACAGCCGAATTGGGCAGAAGTGCCTCCGCCCGACGCAATGCCGCTGTGGCATTGTCGAACTGCTTTTGGGCGACGTAAAGTTTGACCAGCGTCTGTTCTTTAGCGATGGCAAGACTCAGACTTTTCGATGTATCAGCCTTGGCGAGTTCTTTCTCCGCCTCAGTGATTTTTCCCCGCGAGAATAATGCCTGCGCATAAATGACCCGTGCCTGAGGATTTGCGGGGCGCTGGTAAACGGCGTTACTCCATAGCGTCAGGTCGTCCCGCCAGACTCGAGACCAGTATAAGGACAGGATGATAAAGTATAAAAGAAAAAATCCCCAGAAGGCGAATCCGAGTTTTTTCCACAAAATCTTTTCGATATCAACAACGGCAAATATTATTGCGATTCCGACAAGAGGGATGTACATAAATCGGTCTGCCATCCAGATACCAAGGGGAAAGATGTTCATCACAGGTGCGAGGAAAAGCAGGAACCAGAAGAGCCCGATAAAATACCTGGATTTCTTGAAAAACTGCCAGACCATGATGGCAATTATAACCGCTGTGATTCCGAAGCAAATCAGAAACCAGGGGTCAAAAGGTGATGTTATTATTGAGAAGGCATTTGTATTATCGCAACTGAGACTGATTGGGAAAATAACGGATAATATGTATGCTGTAAAGACACACGGCATTGTAAGCCATGTCGTGATTGCATTGCCTGAAGGGTATGACGGAACTGTAATCCCTTTGACAAAAAAGAACCGCACAATCAGATAGATGGTGCCGATGATGAAGAAGGGGAGAAGCGAATAGAGCAAATTGTGCGACCGCTCTCTCACCCATTCACGTGGGGTGGATTGTTCCGAAGTGATATAATCCATCGCCGCTATCGCCACAGGCAGAACCAGAACAATCTCCTTTGTGAAAAGTCCAATTGTGAAAAATGCGATGGACAAAAACCTTCTCACAGGATTTTTACCCCTGTCCTGAAAGTAAAACAACAGCGAAAGAAGGATGCACAGCATCGCCAGCAGGTCTGTCCTTCCCGAAACAAAGCATACCGACTCTGATAAAGCAGGATGAACGGCATAAAGTAAAACAACAAAAAATACTGCATTCTCACGAAGTCGCAGGACTCGGGTCAGGAGCAGATAAACAAATGCCGCATTCACGGCGTGCAGTAAAAGATTTGTCAGCCGCCACCAGAACGGACGCAGTCCGAATATTGCATACTGCATCGTATTGAATATCGTAACCGCCGGACGGTAAAATGTGATTTGCTCCGTTTCAAATGAGTCTTGAAAAAACTCGCTCTTGAAAGCGGAGGGGATATTTTTCAACGACTTGATGTGCGGATTGTGAACGATTAAAAATTCATCATCCCATAAAAACCCGCCCGTAATGGATGGGAGAAACACGCCCATCGAAAACGCCATAATAATCAGAATATGCCGCATCCTGCTCATCACGTTCTCACCCTGTCTTCCATTCTCCATTTCTCCGCTTCCCCGTTTCACCGCTTCTCCCTCTCACCGTGCACATGCGCCCATTCCGCCACCTGCTGAGGGAAGAACTTCAGAATCTGTTCCCCCCTTTTGTCTAAGATATAGAGCGAGCCGATGGAATCAAAGGCGATGGCATCAGCCCTGACCTCTGGCAATCCCTCATTATCCCGGTCGAAGACAACGCCGCCAAGGAATTTTCCGAGTGGTGTGAAAAGCTGGATGCGTTCGCCTGAGGAATCCACCACGGCAAGAATTCCGCTGTGATTCACGGCAATGGACGATGGGGATGAGAAATCTCCCCATCTTGTCCCCTTTTGCCCGAAGAGCCATTTTAACGTTCCATCAGGTTGAAAAACCTGCACACGGTGGTTTTCGGTGTCCGCAACGTAAAGTTCGCCGGTTGCGCCAGATGCAATCCCTCCAGGGTGACCCAGTTGCCCGCGGGCGCTTCCCGGTTCTCCCCACGCCCCGATTAATTCCCTCTTGAAGGAGAAATGGAGAATCCGGCACTTTTTCGCATCGGATATAAAGATGTCGCCCGACGGTGTAATGGCGATGGTGGAGGGAGAATCAATTTGCCTCACCTTATCCGCGGCGGGCTCAAGCGGGCTTATGAGTCTGCCGGAAAAATCATAACAGAGAACTTCCATAGTCTCGGTGTCTATGACAAAAAGGTCTCCGTAGGGATTCATGGCAAGGGGACCAGGGCGATGAAGATTGTGTGAATCGCCGGTTTCATGAATCAGGGTTTTCAAAAAGTCGCCCTTTGGCGAAAAGACATTCACGGCATTACGACCCGCATCAGAGATGTAAATCCGGTCGTTGCGGTCAATGAAGAGTCCGGTCGGCTCCGTGACAGAGCGTGGTTCATTTCCATTAGGGATAAAGAGTTCCTGCCGCTTTTCCTCCGCCTTTGGCTTATACACAAAGATGCGCGGCGGGGGTGAGTAATAAACCGTCTCACCGTCCGGAGTAATATAAAAATCCCTCCCCATGCAAATTGTGCTTTGCAGAAAAATAAGAATTATCAGGAATTTTTTACTATGGCGCATATTATCTTCCACGAGCATCTGGCGACCAGATATATTTATGAATCTGGAGGTTGAGCCGGATTGTGAGGCGGGTTTCAAGAATCCATTCTGCAAGGGAGTCCGGTTTCATCCGCCCGAATGCGGGTGAAAAAAGCACGCCTGCCCGCTCGATAAGGGCATAACGGCGCACCATCTCCAGCGCAAATTCAAAATCCGCCCTGTCACCAATTACAAATTTGACCTCATCCGAAGGACGAAGCCTCTCAAGATTCGCAAGGTAATTTTTGCTCGCCATTCCACTGCCCGGACACTTCACGTCTATAATCACATTCACGCTTTCAGGGATCTCGCCGAGGGGAATGGAGCCGTTAGTTTCGAGAATGACTTTGAAGCCACCCTGTATGAGTTTGTCCATGAGGTCTCGCGATTCTTCCTGCATAAGCGGTTCGCCGCCCGTCAGGAGCACCAGCCGTTGACCGCTTGCATGGCAGAAGGCGCACACCTGTTCCACGCTCATCTCGATATATGATGAGCGGGCAAAAGGCGTGTCACAGAAGGAACAATTCAGGTTGCACCCTGCAAGTCTCACAATGACGCACGGCAGACCCGCATGACTTGTCTCGCCCTCAATGGCGGGATACATTTCGCTTATCTTCAGCATGGCATTTCCATTAATGAATTTGTTTTAGAATAAAGCCGGTCTGCGGGGCGGTGTAAAGGTCATTTTTGATTAATGTGTGGAACTTTTTTTCACGACTGCGTGTCTCAATTATCGAAACTCTTTGAAGGAGGGATAAAAATGAAAAGCGCATTTCGAATATGTGTTTTTACACTTTTGTTTATTTCACAACTCTGTTTGCTCCATGCAGACGGGCTCATCATCATAGAACCCCCCATCCCACATGGGGTTGTGGTTCGTCCGGTGATACCAAAGCCCGAAGCCCTGCCGGTCAAATATCATCACGTGAATGTTGAAATCGTAAATCAGGTTGCCACGACACACATTGACCAGGTGTTTTTAAATCCTTATGACCGCGACCTTGAGGGGACTTATATCTTTCCCCTCCCTGAAGAAGCGGCAATCTCCGATTTTGCCCTTTATGTGGATGGTCAAAGGGTTAGTGGCGACGTGTTGGAGAAAGACAAGGCAAGGCGCATCTATGAGGACATCGTTCGGCGTATGAAAGACCCGGGTCTTCTTGAATATGTTGGACGCAACATGTTTCAGGCACGCATCTATCCCATCCCTGCGCATGGTGAGAGGCGCATCGAGCTCACATATCACCAGACCCTCAAGTATGATGCAGGCATGGTGCAATATGTCTATCCGCTCAACACAGAGCGATTCTCGCCAAAACCGCTCGATGAGGTCTCACTCTCGGTGAAAATAAAATCCACAGTGCCGATAAAGACTGTTTATTCGCCCAGTCATGAGGTGGATGTCAAAATGGAGAAAAATGAGGCGACGTGCGGGTTTGAGGAGAAAAATGTCCGTCCGGATAAGGATTTTGTCCTGTACTATACCGTTTCGGAGAAGGACCTCGGGTTGAATCTTCTCACGCATAAGCGCCCCGATGCGGATGGCTTTTTCATGATGCTCATCTCGCCCGGAAAGATTGATGCGCCTGCGCAGGAAAAAGACATTGTGTTTGTCCTTGATACATCCGGCAGTATGAAGGGTGAAAAGCTGACTCAGGTCAAAGATGCCCTGCGATTCTGCCTGAAGGGTTTGAAAAAGGGCGACCGCTTCGGACTCATCACATTTGCCACCGCCGTGAACCCGCTCAAGGATTCCCTCTCAGAGGTGAATGATGCGGAGATTCAGACTGCGCTCAAGTTTGTGGATGGGCTGGAGGCGAGAGGTGGAACGGATATCAATGACGCACTAATCAAGGCGCTGGAGATGCTGCCCGAATCCAAGCGTCCGCGCATGGTGGTTTTTCTCACGGATGGCGAACCCACTATCGGCGTTACCAACAAGGAGGATATACTTAAACACGTTGCAGATGGGAATAAGGCAAAGGCGCGAATATTCGTCTTCGGCGTCGGGGAGGAGGTCAATACCATACTCCTTGATAAGATTGCCGATACACAGCGTGGCGCCGTTGAATACGTCAAGCCGGGCGAAAATATTGAGGTTAAGGTTTCGTCCTTTTTTGACAAGATAAGTGAACCTGTGCTATCAGACCTCACCATCGATTACGGCAAAATCAAAGTGACGGACGTCTATCCCCAGACCCTGCCCGACCTCTTTCATGGCAGTCAGTTAACTCTTCTTGGGAGATTCAGCGGTGAGGGCGCAACGGCTATAACCCTCACAGGCTATGTAGGCGGAAAGAAGACGAGTTTTGTCTTTGAGGATAATTTTAAAAACACGGAGCGCGAGAATGAATTTGTCCCGCGCCTCTGGGCAACGCGAAAAATCGGATATCTTTTGAGCGAGGTGCGTCTGAAGGGTGAAAATAAGGAACTCACTGATGAAATCGTCCGCCTGAGCCGTGAATATGGCATAATGACCCCATACACATCTTTCCTTGTCCTTGAGAAGGATGAGGCGAGGGGACAGGTGGCTAACTTGCCTCATGGGACGCAAGTGCCATATATAGACAATCGGGCATGGGACACCATGGCTGGTGCTCCTGCGAGTCAGGCGCTGAGCGCGCGGATGAAGGCGGAGGTCGGGCATGAGGCGGTTAATGTATCAAAATCTCTGCGTGACTTGAAAGAGACAAAATTTGTTGCCACACCAGCGGAAGTGAAGGACGTAGTTAAACACATCGGGGACAAAACGTTTTTCCTGAGGGATGAATACTGGGTGGATTCTGCCTTCAAGGAGGGCATGAAGGTCAAGGAGGTCAAATATCTGAGCGATGAATATTTCAGTCTCCTGAAGGATAAACCGGAGTTAGGGAAATATTTTTCCACCGCAAAGAAAATCATTATCGTCTTCAAGGGGGAGTGCTACAAGATTATAGAATGAGCAAGTTGCAGAATCAGTGAGACTTGAGAGTCCTTGATAGAAGATACCTCCTTTCCAGAGATGGAAGGAGGCATGTCTTTTTTCTGGGAGATAATATTTTGGATTGAGATGGGACTTTAAAATATTTGTTGACTTGTGTTTTATTTATAATATAAATAAATATATAATTTCCACTGAACTTTTTTTATAAAGGAGGTGAACAGGATGTCCTTGAGAATGGAGAAAGAAAAAGGGACAACCGGGGAGAGATTTTTAAGTATAGTGCTCATTTCCACAGTCATCTTTTTGTTTGTAGGCATGCCCGTCCTTGCAGTTGAGCAGTATGATATACTTTTCAGCACGGATGAGGATTTTTCGCTCAATCTTTTGCTCCCGACAGATGATAATCTCGTTTATTATTCCGCAGGCAGTTATGACATATCGAGTCTTCTTCCCTACGGCACGCTTCCCCCCGAGGTGAATATTGATGCACTGTCAATAGTCGGTGTCAATACAGTGGTTTTTTCACTCGATGAGGATGCTGTCCTTCCCGGTGTGGGACTTGTGGCGGATGAAGACCTGATTTCTTTTAATGGCTCAACCTTTACTCTCTGGTGGGACGGCTCGGCAAATGGATTGCCGCCTGAGGTCAATCTTGATGCAGTGCATGTGATTTCCCCCACAGAATTTTTATTTTCCCTTGAGGAAGATGCGGTTCTGCCGGGCGTAGGACTGGTGGCAGATGAAGATGTAATCAGATTTTCGGGTGGAACATTCAGCTTGGAGCTTGATGGTTCCGCTATTGGTTTGCCACCAGAGGTGGACATTGACGCCGTGGCGATCCTGCCCAACGCAATACCAATTACCTACATTTTATCCATCGATGGCGCAAATGAAATTGCGGGGACACTTTATGATGATGCCGATTTGATTGCATACAGCATGGGGAGTTTTTCAAAATTCTTTGACGCCGCAGCTAATGGCATTCCGCCCGAAGTGAATATTAACGCCCTGGCAATTCTCGGCAAGACAGATGTCCCGGACTGGATTCATATTAATCGTTAAATAGAAAAAGGAGGTTTGGAAAATGAGAAACTTAAAGTATTCAATAGGTAGTATGTTGATTATTATTCTTGGCATGGGAATTGCCTGTGCCGGCGATGGGCAGACTGATATTGCAACTCTGCCCTATATAATTTCAAAACCCGGTTCCTACATCGTTACACGTGACCTGAGTTTGACCACACTTGATACACCCGGCATCCTTATTACAACCGGGAGCATAACACTTGACCTTAACGGGCATACATTATGGGGACCTGGAAAGACCGCAGGAGTAACGGGCGCTGCTATCGGCGTTTCTGTAAGTTCATCAAACATTATCGTCCGTAATGGAACAATTCGCGAATGGCGTTCTATTGGAGTGGATGCCATGAATGCGGAAAACAGTCAGTTTGAATCCCTCTGCTGTTATAATAACGGTTCATATGGGATTGTTGGAGGATATGGGAGTAAAATCACAGGCAATACTTGCACATATAATGGAGGTGCAGGCATCTGGTCGGGTGTGAGCACAATTATTGGCAATACCTGTCGGTTGAACACAGGGGCTGGCATCATAGGTTCACCAGCAAGCACAATTGTGAATAACACATGCACTTATAATACAGATGTTGGCATCTCAGGTGGCTATGGAAGCACAATTGTTAACAACTGCTGTGTGGGCAGTGGCAGCCATGGCATTTCAGCCAATAGTAGCACAATTATCGGAAATACATTGCGAAATAATAAAGGCAGTGGTATTTACGCCCTCTCCAGCAATCTGGTAAGAGAGAATACCTGTGAGGGCAATCAAAGTCATGGCATTGAAATTGGTGATAACAATCGCGTGGTGGAAAATGTGTGCGATGACAATGGTCCTGGTGCTTATTTGGGCGATGGTATCTATGTCAGTAACACTAAAAATTCCATTGAGCATAATCTCATGAACTATAATGATACGGGAATTGATTGTTCAGTACCAACGGGAAATTTTATTGCCAGTAATCGCGCCGGTGGAAATACCACGAACTATAATATTATTGCAGGCAACGTCTGGGGAGCAATTACTAATATGACCGGCGGCGGTGTAATAGCTACTACTGACCCGTATGCGAACTTCTACTTTTAAAAACCTAAATCGGGTATGTGCTGTCTGAGAGCAGATGGATGTTGCCGATATTGATGCTGGTCAGCCCTTCCTCTTTGCAGACATTCTCCGCTTTTTGCGCATGTTCCGCGGATGTGACGGGCAGGTCGGGGAAAAGATAAGCGGGGTAAAAGGCAAGAAGGGTATAAGGGATTTGAGGGTTGCAATCGGCTATAAAGCGGGCGAGTCGGCGAATTTCCTCAAGGTTGATGTAACCGGGGACAAGGAGTGTTGCAGCGCAAAGGAGAGGGGGCTCGGGGCGCTTTTCCATCATGCGGGCGAGATCCCGAAAATTTGTCAGTGTGTTCTCGTTTGAACAGCCCGTCAGGGCATGATGTAATTCCGGTGTAAACGCCTTCAGGTCAAACTTGATGGTGCCGCCCGTCTCGAGTGCAATCTCGGCAACCTTATGCATCATCCGGGGATTTGCGGAACCATTGGTCTCCCAGCAGATGTGTACCGTATTTTTTGTCCGTTTCATGATTTCGAGTGATGTTGCGATGGAGTGGGGCATTTGTGAGGCGGGGTCGCCGCCAAAATAACACACGCAACGGGTGTGGCTGTCAACTGCGTCGGAGAGTTGAGCACTGCTCATCTCATGTGGATGATGAAGGGCTTCCCGGAAGTGCCAGTTCTGGCAGAATGCACAATCAAAGGTGCACGACTGATAAAACACGGCGAGGTTTTTTTCCGAACCGGTGAGAAAGTTCTGAAAGGTTGATTTTTTTCTGTAATCCCCGCGCGCCTTTTCACCGCAGACCCATGCCGCCACGCAGTTGGTGGGGAGGGGGTCGTAATAATATTCAACAAATCCCACATTTTTAGTGCCGGCGCGAATGTGGATTTTCCCCTTTTTATTCTCCTTTAGCCCGCAAAAGCCGACTTTCGCCTGTGGAATGCGGCACTTATTAACGCATTGTGTGCAGGTGACAACGTCCGGTGTGCTTTCCTTCGGGAGAATGTCATCCCTCGAAGGCATATTGAACTGCCGGCGTGAGAACCGGTGCATCTTTTCCGCATACTCACGGGCTTTATCCCAGCGGTTGATGATGCACTCACGGCACACGCCAAGAGCCGACGCCACACAGCCCTCACTGCGTCCGCATATCAGGCATTTCTGGATGTCCATAGAATTAGCCCATATTGTCTGCTCTTTTGCTTGGATACTTTCATGTATGGATGCAACGGTCAATACAAAGTGTTAAAAGTTGATTCTGCCTTTTCTTTTTTTATTGAAAATTGCTTGCGTCGCCACATATTTTTATTAACATTCATTTGAGTTTTTGGAAATTATAAAAATCGTGAGCAAGGAGAGTTCGTCATGACTTATTACAGATTTCCGAAGGGATTTCTCTGGGGGGCGGCGACTGCATCCGCCCAGATTGAAGGCGCCGCGGAGGAAGATGGCAAAGGTCTCTCAATCTGGGATGTGTTTTCAAAACGCCCCGGAGCCGTGAAAAACGGGCAATCGCCACGCTTTGCCTGTGACCACTATCACCATCTGGAAGAAGACCTTGATCTGATAAAAAAACTGGGCATCAATGTCTATCGCTTTTCCATCGCCTGGCCTCGTATCTTTCCCACAGGCACCGGCGCCGTCAATGAAAAGGGTCTGGATTTCTACGAACGCCTTGTAGATGGGCTTCTTGCACGGAAAGTCAAGCCCTTTGTCACACTTTATCACTGGGACCTCCCTTATGCCCTTGAGGAGAAGGGCGGCTGGCGCTCAAGGGGGACTGCATACGCCTTTCGTGATTACACAGAAACGGTTGTCAGGAGACTTGGAGACCGTGTGAAATTCTGGGCAACATTTAACGAATTGCCCTGCATTGTTGACTTAGGACATCGCACAGGCATACATGCCCCCGGTGCAAAAGAGCCGGAAAAAGTGATTCGACAGGTAACTCACAATCTCCTTCTGTCGCATGGTCTGGGCGCCCATGCAATCCGCGCCTGCGCAAGTTTGAAGCCGGAGGTGGGCATTGTTCATTGTCCGGGTGTTCCACTGCCCTTTTACGGTTCGGAGGAACATATTGAGGCGGCACGGCGTTCTTTTATCAAGTATAATTCCTGGATGATGGACCCGCTGTTCAAGGGGAAATATCCCGCCGCAGAATGGGAGGCGCTTGGGAAGGATGTTCCTGAGGTCAGGCGTGGCGACATGAAGACTATCCATCAGCCCATGGACTTTTTCGGTTTTAATATTTATTCCGCCACGCAGGTTGTCCATGCCCGTCATGGTGAAAGACCTTTTGAACCTTATTATCCGAGGACGGACATGGGAAGGCAGATCACACCGGATGTGATTTACTGGGGCTGTCGCATAATCAATGACATTTACCACCCCCGCACTTTTTACATCACGGAAAACGGCTGCGCCTGCCCCGACGATGTAAATGAATTTGGACGCATTGAGGATTATGCGCGGATTGAATATTTGAATGCTCACCTGAAGGGCGTCCATCGCGCCGTTCAGGAAAAAATTCCTGTGAAGGGATATTTTGTTTGGTCGCTCATGGATAATTTTGAATGGGGGCATGGATATTCCAAAAGGTTCGGCATCATCTTTGTCAATTATGAGACATTTGAGAGAATCCCGAAACTGAGTTATGAGTGGTATGCACAGACTATCAGAAATAACGGGTTTTGAAAACCTCATCACAAAGGCGCAAAGGCACTAAGGGTTAACAAAAATTTCTTGCATAATCCCTTGGAGTGTCGTTTTTTTATTATCGGATGTGGACAGATTTGCATAAAGTTCAGGACACTAATTTTTCAGAGGGTCACAAATGCAACTTTTGATTTTTCTTCTTGTCTCATGTTTGGCGCTACTTCTGGCTTACCGCATTGTGGGCGGGGCGCTGGCGCGCGCATGTCGGCTCACCTCGGAGCGGAACACCCCTGCGCACACAAAGCGGGATGGAATAGATTATGAGCCTGCGCGGGTTGCGATACTCCTTCCCCAGCATTTTTCCGCAATTGCCGCCGCCGGACCAATTGTCGGTCCCATCCTTGCGGCGATTTACTTTGGCTGGGGTCCGGCGTGGTTATGGATTATTTTTGGGGGAATCTTCATCGGCGGTGTTCATGATTTTCTATCGCTTGTTGGGAGTGTGCGTCATGGGGCGCAGTCCGTTGCCGCAATTATCCGACGGTACATGAACCCCCGTTCACATACGTTGTTTTTGATCTTCGTGTGGTTTTCGCTTGTGTATGTCATCGTGGCGTTCACGGATGTAACTGCTGGGACATTTGTTCAACAGGCGAGCGTGGCGGGGGCGCAGGCGCCTGGACCGGCTGTTGCAACCTCCTCCATGCTTTATCTCGGACTTGCCTTCGTGATGGGGGCGGTGTTGCGTCACACCGGCATCCGTCCCTCGCACGCCAAGGCGATTTTTCTCCCGCTCGTTTTAGTTTCCATTGTTGCGGGCGTATATCTGCCATTGGACATATCGGGTATTGTCAAAAATCCCCAGATGGCGTGGGGATATATTCTTCTCATTTATTGTTTTGTTGCGGCGATGGTGCCGTTGTGGCTACTCCTTCAACCCCGCGGCGAGCTCGGGGGATATTTTTTGTATATAGTCATGCTTTTTGGCGGATTGGGCATTATTGTTAGTTCCCTGATGGGCGTTCACACAATTCGTTATCCATTTTTCACCGGCTGGCATGCGGCGCCTGCCCTTGGCGGGTATCCCCTTTTCCCCATACTCTTTATCACGGTGGCGTGCGGTGCATGTTCCGGGTTTCACAGCATTCTTTCCAGCGGGACAACAAGTAAACAGCTTGACCGCGAGCGCGATGCACAGCCTGTTGCTTATGGCGGCATGCTCCTTGAAACCCTGTTCGCCTGCATCAGTCTTGCCACCATTATGATTGTGGTGAAGCCGTCGGGGAAGCCGGACGCAATCTATGCGGCGGGGATTGCAGATTTTGCCCGGCGCATCCTTTCACCCGTCTGGCGTGTGAGTGAATCCCTTGCGGCAGATGCGGGTTACCGGATGCTTTACCAGTTTGCCCTTCTGTGTTTTGCAACGTTTGTTTTTGACACGCTTGATGTCTGCACGCGTCTTGCACGTTATGTTTTAATGGAGGCATTCGGATGGAAGGGAGCAGGCGGGAGATGGGTAGCCACCTTCTTAACGCTCGCCATTCCCGCGCTTGTCCTCATTGTCCCGCCGGTTTCCATAGGCGGCGTGCCTCAGCCGCTCTGGAGGGTTTTCTGGGGTATCTTCGGGAGCAGTAATCAGTTACTTGCGGCGCTGGCGCTCCTCGGTCTGACGTTCTGGCTGGCGCGGACAAGTTCCCTCTGGTGGGTAAGTCTTTTTCCATGCCTTTTCATGATGGTAATGACCCAGTGGAGTCTTCTTTTGAATGTGCGGGATTATGTGATGAAACTCCGCACGGGTGCCATGATTGAGACCATGACACAGGTTCAGTTCGTTATCAATTGCACTCTACTGTTTCTTTCCATCTGGCTTCTCGTGGAGGCGGTCATAATTGTAGGAAGAATCCGTATCTTTGGAAAAAGGGATGCCCATGCCTGAGCCGGCATGTTCCTCAAGCCCCGTTTAAAATTTTACAATTGGAGATGAGAAATGGAGAGAAAAGGAATCATTATTTTTATCATGACTCTCGTTCTATCGTTAATTTTTGCTGATGCAATTGGGGCAGTCAGGATTGACGACCCGTGGAAGGAGGCGCAGGAGAAATCTTTTTTTGCCCTGAATGGGACAAAGGTTTTTCACATCCCCAATGAGCTAGAGACCACCGTTGCAAGGCGCATTGGACTCATGAAGGAACTGGGTGTCATGTGGGACCGCTCGGACTGGTGGTGGCACGTGATTGAGCCGCAAAAGGGGCGATTTGATTTCTCCACGCCGGATAAGATTGTGAAATTCTTCGAGGAGCGACACATACAGATTTACCCCATTCTATGTTACGGCGCCGCATGGTGGAAGGACCACACCGCACCGCTCAAGGATGAGGATTTTGAGATGTTTGGCAATTACGTGTATGAGACGGTGAAGCGCTATAAAGAATACTTTACATACTGGTCTGTATGGAATGAGCCGAATATTCTTCCCTTCTGGTCGCCTGAGCCGAATGCCGATAATTATGCCCGCCTCCTGAAGATTGCATATAAGGCGGCAAAACGCGCCGACCCCGACTGCAAGATTTGCGCGCCTGTCATTGCCCCGCTTGGAGAGTGGGACAAAAAATTTGTCGGTCGTCTTTACCAGCTTGGTTGTAAAGATTATTTTGACGTGTTCGATTATCATTATTACCGCAACTCACCGCCGGAGAAGGAGGTGCCGGCTGAAATTGCAGATATCAGGGCATTCATGCGGCGCTGGGGCGATGTGAAGCCCATCTGGATTAGCGAATCCGGCGTCTCCGGAATGATTGAGAATAAACCTGAATCGTATCACAGGCAGGCGGCGCTCGTTGTGTGCAATCAGCTCCTGTGTCTTGCCTGCGGGGTGAAGCGATTTTTCTATTTTGACCTCCAGAACTGGAATGACTCGCCCGGAGAGACGTGGGACAGCAAACTCGGTCTTGTTGAGGCGGGATGGGAACCGAAGATGGCATTTCATGCTTACCGGACCATGGTCAGGGAGGTTGACTTCAAGAGGGCGGTAGGACGCATCTCACACCCAACTGAGCAATTTGAGGCGGTTCTCTTTTATGATGAGAAACAGGCGGATTGGATTCTTGCGGCGTGGCTTGCTCGCGAGGACAAAATGAAAAAAACGATTGAGTTTGTTTGCCAGCCGAAGGATGTGAAGATTGTTCATCCTTACGGGGAGACCGAGATTCGCCCGCTTGATACTGCGTCAGCACCCGACAGACGCTCGCGCAGGGTCGCCATAGAAATTGACCGCCAGCCTCGCTTCATCCATTCCGTGGACAGACTGACATATCTTTCCGAAGCGGGCGTCCGCCTTGAACCGGAGAAGATTTATATGAATGCCGGCGAGAAGAAATCGCTGAAAATTACGATTGACCCGCTCCTCGGAAAGGCAGAGGTTCACATACTCAGTGTGGGTGTGCCAAAGGGAATGACATGGGACACAGCAAAGGGTGAAATTGCATCAGAAAAAGAAATCCCCGCCGGCGGGCATGGAATCACGGTTTCAGCCGACGTCAGATGTAGCGATAGGTACACGACTCAAACAACCCGCATCGAGCGTAAATCTGAAATTGAAATCCTCCCTGTCATCACACTCAATCTCCGCCCATATCTTGAGGGACAAAAACTCATCATACAGGCAACCGTTTTCAACCAGTCGCCGCGGGAATTAAAGGGGGCGATTCATCTTGGGGATGTCGGGTCTTCCGTGCCGGTTGATCTAGCATCAACTGAAAAAGTAACTGTCGGGTCGGGCGAGACGAGTGTGGTGGATGTTCCGCTTGAGCGGAGAATACTTGAGGGCTATACTCAGCCAACCGCATGGTCTCTGAAATTTTGCGAGTATAAGAGCAAACCATTTCAGGTCTGTGTGGCGTCCTTGCGGGGGCGTCGACCAATTGTGGATGGCGACCTTGATGAGTGGGGTGATGTTCCATCAATGTTTATCGGGCGGAAGGAGCAGATTACCCGTGGGGCTGAGGGGTGGACGCCTGCGGAGGCATCGGGCAGGGTCTATCTCTGGTTCACAAAGGACACGGTCTTTGTGGCGGCACGTGTCACTGACGATGACCCCATTTACAATCCTTATAGTGGCAACCAACTCTGGAAGGGCGACATGATTGAGATTTATCTCGGATTCGGCGGACCTGCTCGGCGCACCGTTCTCAATAAGGATATGGATTTCCAGCTGGGAATATCCCCGACGTCTGAGAAAAACCAACCCATCGCCTTCATGTTTCATGTCGACCGCGTATTAACTGATGCAAAGGTCGCCTATAAAAAGACATCTGATGGTTACACCATTGAGGCGTCAATACCGCTGAAAGAATTTGGTAAGGTAGAACTCGCAAAAGGAATGCTCATTGGACTTGATGCCGCCGTGAACGACCTTGACAGAGGTGACTGGGCACCTGCGGGCAACGAGCCTGGACGCGCCCTCATGTGGAACGGCACCGGCACGAACTGGATAGACCCCTCCGGCTGGGGCATGGCAGTCCTGCGAAAAGATTAATATATTGAGATTAAATTCTATTGCTCAAGAATCCTTGGGCTTAAAATCATGAACATGTTGGATAATTTCTTCAAGCAACGAAGGTTTGATAAACAGTGTGGATTTATGAGGGAGCGATTGAAGCAGAGTAATGATTTCCTTCTTTGATTTTTGTTTTCTGCGAATAGAGCGAAGCAAAATACCTATGGTTCCATGAACTGCAATTCCCAGACTTCGGGCGGCGAGTCTTGCCGCCGTATCATCGGTGAGAAAAAGAGTACCTGAAGAACGATGTGCAATTTGAAGCGCTTCTTTTTCCCCCTGTTGTAATGTAAAAATTATCGCAGCCGCATCCACTTCCGGGTCTTCACCGGAGCAAATATTAACTTGGTTTAATGAGACATCGGGGTTCTCAAGCGCTGTTGGACGATGGAGAAAGACTTCATGCCAGACTGTTTGAGGAATGGCAATAGTATTAAAATCCTTTAAAAGTGTTAAA
>Ga0172365_10000484_pt1 | contig 26489 bp, 21 predicted proteins | sample LakKivSesite48cm_FD_114535 | JGI IMG/M metagenome (GOLD analysis project Ga0172365, IMG submission 114535) | Sediment microbial communities from Lake Kivu, Rwanda - Sediment site 48cm | ecosystem: Environmental > Aquatic > Freshwater > Lake > Sediment | place: Rwanda: Western Province, Lake...
GCCTTCAATCTCCCCAGAATTGGCGCGTCCTCGCGTACAGCCGCTCCGCTTGTAAAATCGCGCGGTAGAAATCATCTTCGTCCTTAAATTGATACGCGAGAATCCTAGACGCAGTTTTCGGCCCGACGCCCCGCGCCGCTAACACTATTAAAGCTCGCTTGCCGCTGGCGATGATGAGCGCAGCGGCCTTCTCAGCCTGCGTTACAAGTCTTCGCTCGCTCTCCTTCAATCGCTTGCCCGCAGCGTATTTTTTAATTGCTGCCAGCATCTCCCGCGAGTCGTAAGGTAGTGTCGTCAGCAGCCTTGCGCCGCAGTTGCCGCACGTCGGGAACTCGGGCAAGCGTTCGACCCGCGTCATCGTTGACCATTTGTAGCAGTTCATGCAGAAGAGCCGCACCTCCTTCCTGTTCAGGCGATCCTTGAGCGCCAGCAGTATCTCTCGCTCGGCCCTCTTAGGCACCACGAGCTCCCCAGCGCTCGCGAGCTCGTTCAGCACCGGCCAGCTCAGCGGCGTCGGTCCCTCGTCGTGCATCCTCGTGATCGTGGCCAGCCCGATAGTTCCATCTTGGATGAGCCCAACGATTTCTTTTGCCTTTGCGATATCGAGCTTCTCGAGCAAAATTTCACGCATCGTTTCAGCTTGGATCGGTGTGCCCTCGAAGGCCCTTGCGATCCTTCGCGTGTTGATGCGCGAGAGGTCAGCATCTCTTTTGATCGCACCAAATCTCTTCGCGACGTGGATGAGGCGCCACCTGTACATCGAGCTGTCTCCCAACGTCAGCTGCAAAATTCCTTCGACGTGTTCCGGCTTGAGTTCCCTGAGCGATTGCTCCAAGAGCTCGGTTTTGGCGATGATTGGGAATTTGAACGCGATTCGGTAGGGGTCTATTTTCACACCTATGCTCGCCCCAAATTTCGACGAGAGCAAAGCGGCGAGGACTCGCGCGAGCGTCTCGTTGACAAGTGAGCCAAAGCAGGCGTGCAGAACAGCGAACTGTTCGTAGGCCTCTATCACGAGTTGGTTATCGGTCGGCAGGTGTTGGCTCTCCTTCGATTGCTCCTCCATCTGCCTCACAAACCAAGCCGCTGCCTCCTTTTTCATAGGATACTTCTCACATAGCTCACCCACCACTTGCTCGACGCTGCCTCCGGCCTTCAGGCGTTTCCAGACCTCTCCTCTGATTTTGCCAACATCCTGCGCGACATCAAAAGGCACAGGGATGAGTTCGCCCTCCCATGCGGGGATGGCACCGAGAGGGTCGCCCGCAGGTTCGACGAGCACGCGGTCCTCCTCTATCGACACAATTTTCCACGCTTCCCCCTTGCAGATGAAGCTCATCTCGGGCTCCGCGCTACCCGCGACGAACTCCTCATCGAGCGTACCTATGGATCTGCGAGAGGCGATGTCGTAGATGCGGTAGCGCTTTGTGTCGGGGATCATTGAGAGGTTCGTGAAGTAGTACTCCCAGCTAGGCCTCCTCCGTTCAAATTTTCCATCTTTCACCCAAACTAACCCCCGCGCCTTGAGCTGCTGGAGTACGCTGGCGAGCTCATCTTTTGAGATGTCGCGATACGGATACGCGTGGGTTATCAACGCATGCGCGGCGTCTAGGCTGGTGTTGTTCGCGTCTAGAGAAAGCCCAGCCAGCTGGTGAGCCAAAACATCCAGAGATTTTTCTTGAACTTTTGTATGTTCAAGTTTTCCAGTCAGCGCTCGCTTGGCGATGATCGCGGCCTCAATTACATCGTCCGGGTTTGCGGCGAGCACGATGCCCTGCGAGAGTTCCCCTATCTTGTGGCCGGAGCGCCCGACTCGCTGGACGAGCCTCGTGACTTGCCGTGGTGACATGTATTGCGCGACCAAATCCACGGCGCCAATGTCGATGCCGAGCTCCATCGATGAAGTGCAGATCAAGCCCTTGAGTTTTGCGTCCCTGAATTTTTCCTCAGCCTCGATGCGCACCTCCTTTGCAAGGGAGCCGTGGTGCACGGCCACCGGATAGCTGGCGTCCCACATGTGCATCCTCGATCCGAGGGTTTCTGCGGCTTCGCGGGTGTTTACAAACGTTAGCACCGATGTGTGTTTGTCCATGAGTCCCCTGAGTCGCCTTAGCCTCGCGACCATCGTCGGCTCCGCAAAAAGCTTCTCAGCGAGTTCTACGTCCTCTTTTGTGGGCATAGGACTTTCCACACGAACCTTCATCTGTTTTGTCACAGAGGTGTCGATGATTTTCACTCGGCGCTTGGTGCCGACCAAGAACTGCGCGACCGTGTCTGGGCTTCCAATCGTCGCCGAGAGGCCGATGCGTTGAAATTCGCCAGCCAATTCCACGAGGCGCTCCAGCCCGACGCTCAGCTGCGCCCCGCGTTCGTCCTCTGCGAGTTCGTGGATTTCATCGACGATCACCCAGCGTACCGTCCTCAGATGTTCTCGAATTTTTCGCCCAGGCAAAATTGCTTGGAGTGTTTCTGGGGTTGTGATGAGGATATCTGGTGGGTGCTCGAGCTGTTTACGCCTCTCGGTCGTCGAGGTATCGCCGTGCCTAACCGCTATTTTTATTCCAAGAAAATTTCCCCAGCGCGTCAGCCTTGCGAGCATGTCACGGTTGAGTGCTCGGAGAGGCGCGATGTAGAGGATCTTGACCCCTTGCCGCCATTCCTGTTTCATGTATGAGCTGAGCACGGGTAGCAACGCAGCTTCTGTCTTACCCGTGCCGGTTGGAGCGATGAGCAGGACATTTTCGCCGGCGGATATCGCAGGGATCGCCATCTCTTGCGGCTTGGTCAGCTCGGTCAGCCCGAACTCCTTCATGGCCCCTTTGACAGCATCACGTATTAATTCAAATACGGTCATGATTTCACAAAATCGTTTTTATAGAAGTCGTAGCAGGAAAATCAAGTATCTCAGAGCGGGGATAAAAGCGAGAATACTTTCGGTGACCTCTCTCTCCGCCAAAGTGATTTAAAAAGCTTTCACCAAGCAGAGATAGATGTCTATGGTAAGGGTACAGAAAATTGTCAAGGCGAAGGTGGTGGGGCTGACTAATATCAAACGCCAAATACTCAATCACGAATATAATGGTTTGCAACGATTTTTGCAGGGAGATTCCAGCGTTGAACTCTACTCGGCGAACAAACAACAAGCCCGGCGGTTCTATCATCGCGTCAAGCCCAAGCGAGAATACCCGCTCTCGATAAGAAAAGATCTCATCCGAGTCGAGCACCGCAGCACGAAAATTGCCCAGTACTGGGTCAGAATTCCTGTAAAGTTCCGCCGTGGTGGTGTATGGGTTGCCGTCAAACCTCATTGTGAAGTCGCCGAAGACCTCGAAATATGCGAGTCCAAATTGCTTAGGCGTAATGGTGAATATTTTCTGCATCTTGCCGTCAAACGTGATGTTGAACTCAAAACTTTCTACTCCTCTGTTCTCGCCATAGATATGGAGATTCGACACGTGGCGTGTTCCGTGAATACCCAGTCGGGTAAGACTCACTTCTATGGGCAAGAATTGAGGAAAGTAAGGGGGCACTACTTCTACCTGCGAAGAACACTTGGACAAAAGAAACTGCTGAAAGTGATAAAGCGGATCGGTGCCAAAGAGCGCTGTATCATGAATGATCGACTGCACAAGATCGCCAAGGCCATCGTGGACGAGGCGGAGCGGCTGAACGCCGTCATCGCAATCGGAAATCCAAAAGGCATCAGAACCAACCGCAAGGGGCGAAGGTTCAACCGAAAGCTGAACTTTTGGCCTTTCTGGAAGCTCGGGCAATACATCGAGTACAAAGCGAACTGGCGGGGAATTCGTGTAATAGAGGTGAGTGAAGCCTACACCTCCCAGCGGTGCTATCGATGCGGAACAATCGGTGTACGAAGCGGCAGACATCACGGGCTGTTTGAGTGTTCCCAATGTGGATTGAAAGAGAATGCGGACAGAAACGGTGCCTTCAACATAGGTAGACGAGCCTTGGGGCAGGTCTCCAAGGTAGGGGCTGTCGTGAGCCAGCCCATAACTGGGGCATTGCCACCCATAGAACTTAGCATTGTTCAATTTCCGACCTCAGAAGCCTCGCCCCTTTAGGGCAGGGTAGTTCACTAGTAGAAGCTTCTGTACGCGTATTTAGCTTCTTTGTCAGCCTAATGTGCACGACCGTGCAGCCCCTGGCACTCTGATTGTGTGCGATGATTAGCTAAATACGCACAAACTTCCAAGTTTTGAGTATGCGGGAGAGAAAATGGTGAAGACTTTTATCATTTGTGAGAAGCCGAGCGCGGCGGCGAAAATCGCTGCCGCTCTCGCGGAGAAAAAAGTTGCGAAGAAGGAGCTGAATGGTGCCCCTTACTACGAGTTCGAGCGTGACGGCAAACAGATCTTTGTTTCATCCGCGCTCGGTCACCTCTTCACATTAAAAAATTTGCGCCCCATGAAAGAATATCCAGTGTACGATATCGATTGGATGCCGACCTACAAGGTAGATAAGAAAGCTGCGCGCACCAAACCCTTCGTGGATGCCATTCAAGAACTTTCGAGGGGATCTGACGAGTTCATCAGCGCCACGGATTATGACACAGAGGGAGCAGTCATAGGCTACAACGTGTTGAAATTCCTGTGCGGTGAGGATTCCATCAAGCGCGCGAAGCGCATGAAATTTTCCGCACTGACCGCCCAAGATCTGCGCCAAGCTTACGATAGCCTCCTGCCGAAGTTGGACTTCGAGCTCGTTGATTCTGGGATAGCCCGGCACGTGCTCGATTGGTATTGGGGCATGAATGTCTCCAAGGCGATGAGCGCCGCCGTTGAGTCAGCGCGTCAGCGATTTGCAAAACTGTCGGCTGGAAGAGTTCAGACACCAACTTTGAGGTTGTTAGCGGAGCGAGAGCGAGAAATAAAAGCTTTCAAGCCGGAGCCGTTCTGGGTCATCAGCCTCCTCTTCGAACTTGATGGTCATGAGGTTGTGGCGGAGCACGCGACGCCGCGCTTCTTTGACAAGGATGAGGCGGAAAAAGTTCGTGATGCTTGCGAAGGTAAAAAGGCAAAAGTTTCGGCGATTCAGACGCGGAAGTATCAGCAGCTCCCACCGATACCCTTCGACCTCGGAACTCTACAGGCTGAGGCCTACCGTTGCTTCGGCTACACTCCAATGCGCACGCAGCAGATAGCCCAGCAGCTCTACGATGCTGCGTACATAAGTTATCCAAGAACTTCCAACCAAAAATTCCCGCCGACAATCGACTTGGCCGCGATACTCAAACACTTGCGTGGCATCTCTACGTACAAGAAGTTGGTCGACACACTTTTGGAGCAGCCCGTGTTGGCACCGACCGGGGGAACGAAAACGGATCCTGCGCATCCACCGATCCACCCAACTGGAGAAAAGCCAAAGAGATTAATCGGGACTCAACAGAGGCTTTACGATTTGATCGTCAGGAGATTTCTCTCGATATTCGGCAGACCTGCGGTGAAAGAGAGCATCAAAGTGGAGCTTGATGTTAATGGTCAGCGGTTTTACTTGAGGGGTCACAACATCCTCGAAGAAGGCTGGCTGGAATACTATGCCCCCTACATTTATCGGGACGAGGTGGTTTTGCCCAAGTTGTCAAAGGGCCAAGAGCTTGTGCCGAAAGAGTTATGCTTTGAGGAAAAGGAGACGCAACCCCCGCCCCGCTACAACCCAGCATCGATTGTGAAAGTTATGGAGGGAAAAAATCTTGGAACAAAATCTACCCGCGCGCCTATCCTGCAGACGCTTTACGAGCGAGGTTACATTTTTGGCAACCAGATAGTCGTGACCGACATCGGCATGGAAGTTGTCGATTCGCTCTCGAAGCATTGCCCTGAGATAGCCAGCGAGGAGTTGACGGCGCACTTCGAAAGCGAGATGGAAAAGATTCAGGAGGGTAAGACAAGTAAAGATGATGTGATCGCAGAGGCTAGGGAAAAGCTGGATGAGATGTTGGGGAAGTTCAAGGAGAAGCAAGAGGACATAGGCAAGGACCTCGGCGATGCCTACGCGGAGACGAAACGTAAACAGAGGGTTCTCGGCACTTGCGCAAGGTGCGGTGGGGAGCTGAGGGTCATCGTTTCGCGCGCGACACACAAGCGCTTCGCGGGATGTTCTAACTACCCAAATTGTAAAAATGCTTTTCCACTCCCGCAGGCCGGCTTCATCGTCTCTTTGGACAAAAAATGCGAGCACTGTGGAGCGCCCATGATCCAAGTAAATCGCGCTGGGATGCGCCCGTACCGCATGTGCTTGGAGCCGAAGTGCGAGAGCAAGGAGAAGTGGAGAAATAGAAGTATCGAAGTTACTAGAAGCAAAATAGCATGAACCGCTAACGTTTTACTAAATCGATACAAATTGCTATTTATGAATAGACTTCGTTTGTGCACAAGCTCGCAGACACCTTTGGTAAGGTTTAACTTGAGCTATGAAGATCTCGTCCGAAAATACCGAGCTCTTGACCAACCAGTTGATCTCTCTCGCCTTGTGGAAGGCGAGGATTATGAGTTCACTGCTGGTGGCGTTACGAGAATGGTTTTCCCATTATTAAAGCGGATGCTTCACGAAGGCATCCTAGCGGACCCACACTGGATTTCACTCAATCCTATAGGCCCAGAAAAAGTTGCTGTGGCTGGCATAACTTTGAACCACGTGCAGCTGGAGAGAAGCCGGGTAAAAGGATACGGATACGCAAAGGAGACGATGTGGAAGGCTCTGCACGGTATCCAAAAAGAGACAGAGTTTGTAGACTCGCTTCTCTGGCAGGACGAGTTTGTCGATTATACGTACTACAACAGGCTGTGCAGTGAGCTGGCTATGCAACTGGATAGGAAAAACGATTTTGACCTGTTTTACGTCAATGACTTCCAACAATTGCCTATGGCGCACATGCTACACACTCTCAAGCCCAAGATTTTTAGGTGGCATATCCCGTTCGACGAATCTTTGATTCCTGAAATGTGGAGGCAGTCGCTGGCGTCTTATTTCAACGCATATGATGTTGTGATAATGAGTTGCAAAAGATACTTGAAGTCGCTCAAAAGATTGGGGTACAAAGGAAAAACCCATCACGTCTATCCTTACATTGAGCAGGACATTTACAAAAAGCCAAGTCATGGAGAAGTTGAAGAGTTCAATTCCAAATTCGGAATACGAGAAGATGATCGAGTTGTTTTAGTTGTTGCAAGACTCGACCCGATGAAGGGACAGGACAGGGCGATAAAGGGATTCGCCAAGGTTGTAAAAAATTTTCCAGATGCGAGACTCGTGGTGGCTGGAAACGGGAGTTTTTCAAGCTCGAAACGAGGAATTGGGTTGTCCAAAGCAGAAAGGTGGTTAGCTAAACTGCGCGAGCTGGTCAAAACGCTTGGAGTGGAAGACCGCGTCATCTTCACAGGCCACTTAACTCACAAAGAACTGCAGGCCGCTTATGAAAGATGCGAAGTGACGATCCTGCCATCAATTCTTGAAGGGTTTGGTTTGGTCGTTATTGAAAGCTGGTTGTACAAGAAGCCGGCGATCGTCAGTTCGATGGCAGGCGTGGCGGAGCTCGTAAGACACGAAGACAATGGACTTTTGTTCAACCCAGATGACCCGAACGATTTAGCGAAAAAACTCTCCACCGTGTTATCAGATCAGAGTTTGGCATCTGCGCTGGGTGAGAACGGCTTTAAGACATCAAGGCAGTGTTTTATTGAGCGAGGTATGAAAGCGGAGGCGCAAGTGATGTTAGATTTGGTTGATCGCTCGGTGAGCCGACAAAAGGTGTTCAGATGATTCCGTATGATGTTTTATACAAAATTGCGATTTTCGCAGTAATTGTAGTCGTAACGGCTGTACTTGCAAAAATCTTTAGTCTCCTCATAAAAGGAATGTTTAGGACTTGGGCGCCTGTGGTAAGAGCGCATGCGCAAAGGTTGGTTTCGATTAGTATTTGGATCCTTGGCTTGATTCTTGCGATTGAACAGCTTGGCCTGAGAACCGATCTATTTCTGTTGATACTGGGGTTGCTGGGGATAGGCGCGTTGCTGGCGGTAAAAGATACATTGGAAAATATCGGCGCCAAGTATTTTTCTGATGTCTACGTGCCCTTCAAGGTTGGCGACATAATCAAGGTGGGAAATAGCTCCGGCAAGGTCATTGAAATTAATCCGATAACGACAATCCTCTTGACAGATGGTAAAAAACTGATCTCCGTTCCAAACTCAGTTTTCGTCAAAGAGAAGGTGGTCAACATGACGCCGCACGTTTGGAAAGAAATATTGGTTCCGATAACAATCAGCAGCGACATCGACCTGCCACGGTTCGAAAGCGAGGTCTTGAAAGCTTGCAACAAGATGAGATACTATTTAGACGACAGATTCCCCCCGGCCATGACAGTTAAAGGAAGAGGGAAAAAGTATGTAGATTTGATTTTGGCCTTGATGGTGAAGGTACCTTCCAAGAAGAATGAAATCATAATCAATGTAAATCAAAAAATTTCCGAGATAGAAGACAAAATGATGCGTGGCAAAAGAAAACGTGGAAAAAAATAACGCGGAAGCAGCGATGGTAAAAATGGAACCGCTCCTCAGCCAGTTAGAGTATAAATGTTTGGGAAGAGGGGCGGCATTGCTTTTTGATTACGATGGAACTCTTACTCCAATAGTCAAAAGCCCCGAGCTTGCGGTCCTGTCCCAAGATATGAGAGGTTTGCTAAAGCGATTAACCAAGCGATACCCGGTTGCCATAATTACTGGAAGATCTCTCGCTGATATTAAAAAACTGGTTGGGTTGAAAAAGATATACTATGCGGGAAACCACGGGTTTGAGATAAGTGGTCCGAAAATACAATTGATGTCCCCACAGGCAGAACATGTTTACCCGACCATATCTAAACTTTGTACCGAGCTGAAGAATGGACTAGGACATATCCATGGCGTATTCGTCGAAGACAAGGGGCTGACAGCAAGCGTTCATTATCGACGGGTCGCACAGAAAGAACTTCACGATTTGAAAAATATTTTTTGGAAAATGGCCAAGCCCCACGTAAATTCTGCCAAGATCAAGGTCACTCGTGGCAAGAAAGTTTTTGAAATAAGACCTAACATAAAATGGAATAAGGGAAAAGCTATTATTTGGATAATTGATGTAATCGATCCAAAAAAAGAGCTTACACCAATCTATCTGGGAGACGACCGAACAGACGAGGACGGATTTCTAGCATTAAAAGACAGGGGTTTGACTGTTTTGGTATCAGAAAGACGAAGGAAATCTAACGCGAAATTCCTCCTAAAAAACGTGGCCGAGGTAAAAATATTTTTGAAGAAACTAATTGATGGAGTGAACCATGCATACACTCGAACTCCAAGATCGAATGCTGTTGAGTAAGAAAATTATGAGGGAATAAGAATGAAGTTGAAAATCGCAGTCATATCAGACCCGCACCTCGGGGCGAAGTGGGGCACGGAGCGGGAGCAGGACTCGTTCGACCAGATGAAAGAGGCCGTCGAGAAAGCGCTTCAGCTTGGGGTGCAGATGATTTTGATTCCAGGCGATATTTTTGACACCCGCATCCCACGTCAAGAAGTTTGGGCGCGGGCGATGCGCATCTTGGCTTTGCCCCACGCACAGGAGCAGAGCAAGGTCGAGTTGGAGAAGACGATCGACAAGAATATGCAAGATATTTCCCCCGTTTCGCTGAGGGGGGTGCCCGTCGTAGCGTTGCACGGAAATCACGAGCGGCGGATAAGGGGCCTCATCAATCCAGTCGAAGCTCTGGAGGCGGCTGGTCTCCTCATCTATCTTCACCACAACGTCGCGATATTCAAAACACCCGTCGGCAAACTCGCTATCCATGGTATGGGTAACGTGCCCGAGCGAAATGCGAAGGACGCTCTTAGCATATGGAACCCGAAGCCCGTGAAGGGTGCGATGAACATTCTGATGCTTCATCAGGCGGTTGGGCAGTACGTCTATTCGGGGGAAGAGTACCCAAGCTTGGACCTGGCCGACCTGCCTCGTGGCTTCGACGTATATGTCGACGGGCACATGCACTACCACGCCGAGGCGAGAGCGCATGGCAGGCCCCTGCTCTTTCCTGGAAGCACAATACGCACGCAACTTTTGGAGATCGAGGCGCAGGTGCCAAAGGGATTTTACATTCTTGACATTGGGGAGGAGGTGAACTACAAGTTCGTCGAGCTCAAGAACGTGCGAGATTTTCACTACGCGGAGCTGAAATTTGACGATGCAACTATCTCTCAGCTTGAAGCGGCTGTCAGGACGAAGATACAGAAATTTTTGGATGATCCGAGAAAAAATAAGGAGAAGCTCCCGCTGGTCAGGCTTAGACTTCTCGGGACGCTTGCGAAAGATTCATCGCGTAGCGATTTCGATGAGAACGCGATAGCAGATGAATTTTCTGACAGGGCGCTCGTCTCCATAGGCAAGGATGAGTTGGTCTCCCCAGGGTTCGAAGAAAAAATAAAATTCTTGCGGGAACTGCGTGAGCGTCGGCTGCCCGTGGAAGACATGGCGATGCAGTTGCTCGAAGAAAATTTGCGCGAGTCGAGACAGGTGCAGACGTTCGACGTTCGAGAGCTGTACCAACTCCTGATGGAGGATCGCGTCGTGGAGGCGTGCGATAGGGTGCTGAGCATCGTGAACGGGCTCGTCGACGCGGAGATGAAGAGGGAAAGGCGATGATAACAAAAGTCAGGCTCCGCAACTGGAAGTCGCATAAGGACACAGAACTTCAGTTCGGCGACGGAACAAATGTCCTCGTCGGGATAATGGGCTCGGGGAAGACCGGCGTCATGGATGCGATCGCCTACGCTCTCTTCGGAACCTTACCCGCCGTCCGCGGTCGAGTGATAAGGCTGGAGCAGATGATAATGGACCGCCCGAAGCAGATGGACTCGGCAGAAGTCGAGGTACAATTCATCGCACCGGATGGAAATGAGTACATCGTGAAGCGCGTGATCGAGCGCGGCAGCGGCACGACCCTGTCTGAGCTCAGGAGGGCGAGCGGTGAGCTGATTGAGAGCCCAAGCTCGACCCGCGTCACTGAGACGATAGAGGAGATGCTCAAGATGGACGCCGAGCTCTTTGAGCGGGCCGTCTACTCGGAGCAGAATCGTCTTGATTATTTTTTGGTCTTGGGGCGGGGCAGGCGCATGGAGAGCATCGACGAACTCCTCGGCATCGACAAGCTCGAGCGGGCTCGGAAGAACATGGGCACGCTGATCAACAACATTCGCGAGCGCATCGATGAGAAGATGGATGAAAAATCTCAGCTCGAGCGGGACACAACCCTCGCGATCCTCCCGACGCTCGAGCAAGATCTGAAGGACTTGGAACTCGAGAGGCAGGGCATACGGGTGAAGCTGCAGCAGCTCCAGCCGAAGCTCAGCGAAGTTCAAATCCAGATGAACCAGATGCGTGAGGTGGAGCTGAAGGTGACGCAGCTCGAAAAATCTCTCCGCGAGCTCGGCGGGACGGTCAACGAGCTCAAGCGCAGGCTCGAGCAGACGAGAGAAAAGCTCAGGGATGCCGCGAACATCGAGTTTAGCGAGATCCAAAAACAGGTCGTGGAACTTCAGGATAAATATGCGAAGGCGCGTGGCGTCGCAGACGAGCTCGGCATAATGTGCACGAAGCGTTCGTCGCGGGTGGGCGAGATCAGGACGAAGATGGAGATGGTGCGTTCCCGCATAGTTGAGATAGAAAAAGACATCGAGCGAAAATGCGCGGCGCGATCTGAATTAGATAAGATGAAGCTGGAGGATGTCGTCGAGCTTGTGGAGAAATTGCAGCTGAACATCAAGGGAACGAGCGATGAGGTCGCAGCCTGTCGCACTAGGTTGCAAGATATAGAGCAAAGTTTGGAGGAATTGGTCGAGGCTGGTTCTGTCTGCCCTGTGTGCGAGAGCCCGCTGTCGGACGAGAAGAAACAGCAACTGCTCCAGCAGCGCCAGGAGCAGAGGACAGCATATACCGAACGCGCCGCTGAGCTAGAGAAGAACTTGAAAAAATTAGATGCGGAACTCGAAGAAAAACTTCAAACCCAGCGACGCCTCGAACTTCTTGCGAAAGAAGCGGAAGATCTTCCATTGCTTGAGGAAAAAAATTTTCAGCTGATACAGAGCATCCAAGCGAGCGAAGGCGAACTCGTGAGCGCGCAAGCCGATCTGGAGAAAGTCAACTCAGATTTCGAAAGCGCTCGCAGGGGGGCCGATCGCGTCAACGAGCAGCTTACGGCTGCGAAGCAAACCCTACAAATGCGGCTGGAATTCGAGCAATCGGAAAAAGAACTCAAGCAGAAACAGGTCGAGAGCCTGCGCGTTCAACAGGAGCTTTGGAAGGTCAAGCGAGGCTACGATGAAGTGAAGGCAAAGGCGCTGGCGAACGAGTTCGTCGAGCTGAGCAGGGCGCAGGAGCGATTGAAGACGGAGTTCGCGGCGAAGGAGCAGCTCATGGGTGTGAAGCAGCAGCTCGTCAAGAGCATCAGGGAGAAGAGGGAGGCGCTCGCGCGCAGCGGCGTGGAGATAGGGCATCTGCAGCAGGCCGTTCAATCGCTTCAAGTCATCCAAAATGCCCTGGCGCAGACGCAGACGACAATGCGCAAAGATTTCGTGGAAGCGGTGAACGTGGCGATGAATGAATTCTGGCGGGAGATCTACCCCTACGGAGATTTTACTGGCATAAGGCTCGCGGTCGAGGATGATTACGTCCTGCAGCTGCGCAGCCGAACGGGCGGCTGGGTGGCCGTAGAGGGACTGACGAGCGGAGGCGAGAGGACATGTGCTTGCCTTACGCTTCGGATAGCGTTCGCCATCGTCCTCGCGCCAGCATTGAACTGGCTCGTGCTCGATGAGCCGACGCACAACCTCGACTCCGAGGGGATTCAAGAGCTGGCTGTCGCGCTTCGTGAGAGGATACCGGAGATAGTGGGGCAGGTGCTGCTGATCACGCACGAGGAAAGGCTCGAGGCGGCGGTGAGCGGCTACCTCTACCGCTTCGTCCGCAACAAGGAGCTGGACGAGCCGACTAGGGTCGAGCAGGTCACTGCGCCAGAGGCTTCGAGGAGGAAACCGTAGTTAGTAGTCTCATTACTAACTACTGAAAAGTGACCCGATGGTCGCGTTCAAGCAGCTCGCTGGCGTCATCTTTGCTGTGATATTTTTGTCGATAGTCGGGGCGATCTACCTCGGCTACAGCAGGAGCAGTGCCAAGTCCGAGTTCGAGCGCAAAGCGCAGGACCTAGCGGGACAAATAGATGTCTTGGCGAGCAAAGACGTTGGTACGAAGGAGCAATTTGAAATAAATGTACCCTCTGACTGTGAGCTACGATTCGAGGATAACTCAATTGTGGTCTTCGTCGATGGTCGTAATACTGAAAATCACAATATTGGGGTGAACGTTTTCGGCTCAACGATTACCGGCAGGAAGGTGATGCTGACGCTCGAGCGGGTGGAAAATGGGGTGATGGTCAGTGGATGACGCCGAGCATATGCCTTTCTACATATTGTTTGGAGTTATCGTGGCGGCAATGTTGGCAGGCATCTTCATCGTGCAGTATAACCGACAGCTGGAAGCCAGAGTCGATGAGCAGGCGCAGGCACTAGCGAATGATCTAGCGAGGATTTCTTTCGCAGCATTCTCGCGCGAACAGCCCAGCTTTTTACTTCCGCAAACTCTCGGTGGCAGCGATTACGAGCTGAGCGTGGATGAAAACACATTCATCGTGCACATCAAAGCCGGCAGGCAGTCGGGCATGAGCTACTACTCCACGGCGAACGTTTCGTTGATTGAGAATAATTTCAATCCTGTGCCCAGGAGTAGCGTCTACTTCAAGCGGAGCGGCAATGTGGTGATTGTTAGTTCTTCACCAATAACGGCGCCACCGGAGAACTTCTTGCCACCAGTCACGGTAACGCCTCCTGAGTTTTACTACTTTGCGAAAGAAAATGTGAAGGCCGCGGCCGCGATAACGGCGGCGTACTTCGCGTTTGAAAACTACCAGCGGGCCGATGCAACTGGATACAAATTTGAAGGCGACAACGTGCTTGTACAGATCAGCTCCAGTGGAGAGAACTTCTACTTCAAGGTGTGCGGAGACGAGAATCAGGATAACGTAGGAATTGTGGATAACTCGTGGATCGTCGAAAATCTAATACCAATAGATAACATTGCATCCTCAACTACCTGTCCGTCCGTCGAAAACGCATACGATAATGGCTGGCTCTACTCACCTGCGGAGGCGCTGGACTACCTGCGCTCGAAGACTTGGCGGAGGGTGAGCGATAACCTCCTTGTTGTCGTGCCCGCAGGTGCAATGATAAGAGCAGCGGCCGCGACGACGAATGTTTCGACTTACATAACTTGGCGAGTTGAATGGCAGGCAGATGTTCATTATGTGCTTCACTACCGGGCGATGCCTTGGTGGGCGCAGGAGAACTCGCCTGGCTTCGTGTTTCAGTCGAAGCTGCCGCTTGAGGCGCTCGCCTGAAGTTTTGAATTGTTTCACTCACCCTTTCTCATCAAGAACATCGCGTGGTCTTTTTCATACGGCTCGAGCACCTTCGCATCCAAAATTTCGAACTCTCGCTCGAGCTTCTCCATTTCATTGCGGAAGATCTCGCGCGGCTCCTTCGTCACGTCTATGCTGCGGGCCTTTAGCGCTAGCATCGCGTGCCCTCCCTCACAAAGGAAAGCCTTGGCGTTCGCGAACAGTATCTCGCTCTGCTCTGGCTGCGCCACATCCTGGTAGATGACGTCCACCTTGCCGACGAGCGAGCAGTACCTACTCGGCTTCGTCGCGTCAGCCAGCATGGGCACCATGTTGGGCCTGTGGTTGCACACGAGGAGGAGGTCGCGCAGGGGCCGCGATGATACCTCTACGCAGTAGACCGCGCCATCCTGACCGACTATGTCAGCCACGTGCGAAGCGGTGGTTCCACTCGCCGCGCCCAGGTAGAGAACCTTCGAGCCAACGGTGATAGGTACGCCTTTGATGCTCCTGGTGATCGCCGCCGCCAACTTGCTCCGGTAGGGGTCCCAGAGCCTGTACTCTACGCCTTCGCTCTCGATGAGCTTCTCCCCGTAGACTTGAGTGCCGGGTGCGGAGTTGACAGTTGCCAGCTTCTGCGTCCCGTCGTCGAACTCCACCCAGTACACACCCTCGAAGCGTTCGTGCTCGATGACTTTCATCTCTCCTCCCTCGGCTTCTCGGACTTTGTCTTTATATCTGCTATTCTAGCCCTGAGGTCGGCGGCCAGCTTTTCTCCGATGAACTCGCCCGACATGGCGTCGACCCGGGCGGCTATCGAGAGCTTCCCTGCGAGGGCACGGGCGACCTTGCCGCGCTGCCATTTTGGAACGCCTCTGATATCTGGATACTGGTAGATGACCCCGTGCTTTGGAGGCCTCGCTCGGGCACGTAGTGCCCTGAACAGTGCCTTCTCGGCGCCTAGGATTTGGAGTGTGCTCGCCGGCATGCGCGAGAGGTTCGTGAGCCCGCCGGCGAGGGAGATGAGCCGAGCGCCGATTGAACTCCCGACGACCGCGCGGATGTTGGGCGCCACCTGCGCCATCAGCCCGTCGATGTATTCGGATATTTTTTCGCGCGCTTCGAACAGCGAGAAAATTTCTTTAGCGGCGCCCTGAATCGCGTCGATGTCGAGCTGGTCGAACGAGGCGCCGATGGAGCTTCGAGTAGCAGCGGCAATTTTTTCCACGGATTCGTCGGGCAGCTCCACCGCGGCCTTTATCGCGGCGGGCGTGAAGTTCTCCCGCGACCCGAGCGTGAGGACGAGCTTCATATAATGCTGGTGCTCCGGCACGAGGCGATCCAGCTCAGGAAAATGGATCGAGTACCACTCGCGCACGCGCCCGCAAATGATGTTCGCGGTCTTGTCTATCTCGTCGAGCATGTTTATCGCTTGGATGATGAGCTTGTCGCGCTGCGCCGCTTCCATGCGAAGGCTATCGCGGGTGAGCAGAGAGTTGACATCGTGGACAAATTTTTCAACGTTTTCAACACCTGCATCGGCAGCGATTTTTTCGAGATTGCTCCTCAAGACTTCTCCAGCCTTGTTTGGCATGGCGACCTCGAACTTGGCGTGTTTGAACTCCTTGCGCAGCTGTGTCGCCAGCTCCTCTGATTCGACGATGAACTCATTCGACTTCTTCCGCATCAGCTTCGCGATGAGCGCGCTGTGCTCCTCTGTCGGCACCCCCATTTGAACGCTCGCGAGCCTGCCCGCGACCTGTGCAGCGTCGCGTGGAAATTGCATGGAATCGAGCATCTCGCCTGAATCGTCGAACGCGAAAACGCCGAGGACGCACTCGGCCAAGTGAACAGGCACATGACTCACCCAAATTAATATTGTCGGCTGGCTTAAAGAGAGCTTCGAAGATTTAATATCAGCAATCACGGTAGCGCATAGGCAGGGATGTTAGGGCCGCGCTTGAGCGAAGAGCCAAATATGTACGTCAGCCCAAAAACATAAGTTAGCGAAAGCAAAAGTGATTACGCTGGTGAGTCCATGGATAGAAAAACACTCGCAAAAATTGTTGTTTTCTGGCTTATCCCCTTGATTTTCAGTTTCATCTATATCGCTTCCGAGGCTTTGGTCGGTGGGAGGGGCTTTCATTTGGGTTTCGTGAGCAGGACTGTCTACCTTTCGCTCGCTAGTTCGGTAATTTGGGTGCCCGCAGGATATATTTTCACAATAGTATTCGGTGGGCTTGCGGTTGAATTTCTTCTTAAACTCTTCGCTCATGAAAAATTACTCAAGCGAACCTTGGTGGCTCCAACAGAGAAGGAACTGAAGAAATTATCTGCTGAGCGGAGGCGAGTCGAAGTGAGCGCTAAGACGATATCAAAAATATTTGGTTTGGTTTTCGCCGTGAATTTCATCTACGTGCTCTTTCTATTGAGCAGAGGGTGGATCACCGAGTCAGCCAGCCCTTATACCGTATTTATCCGAGTTGAGATCCTCGCCGGAATGTTGTTCCTCCCTTTATTAACCCTGATTCTCCCCATCTTAGTCGGTAATGTCAGAGTTAGACAAGTTGATAACAGTCCCATAGGCTCCTACTGGTTGTCACTTATCATCGGCATCGCGGGCGGAATCGGTATCTTCGCGTTTCTGCTGCAGGGGAGTACATTGGTCTCCATCATCCCGCCGGCATTTCTCTTCGCAGTTTGTTCGTGGTATGCCGCGCTTGGGGTCATGCTCGCGCTTCCAACTGCACAGAGGATGTTTATAACACGATTATTGCGGATGCGGAGGCACAAGGGAGTCATCTTCGGAAAAATCTGGGCTGGCACTTCTAAGGCGAAGGCAAGGGAAGTTTAGGGTACGACATTTTCTGCACGGCTTACCCCTCATTCAGCACAGCAGCCAAGGGTTGCCAACTCTAACTTTCTGGAGGCCATTATCTTTACAAATTTGCACGAATCGCTCGGCATCTTCTCGCTTGGTGTACGGCATATCCTGCATGTAGTAGAGGGGGTGGAAGGCGAGGAGGGAATAGGGAATGGTTGGGTCGATGTCTGCGATGAATGAAGCGATTGCGCGGATCTCTTGGTCGTCTACGTATCCTGGTACGAGAAGGGTGCTCGCTCGGGCGAATGGAACCTCGGGACGCTCGTGGTGGCGCTCGCCGAGCCATTTGAAGTTCTCGTACGCTGCGCGGTGCTCGATTCCCGAGAGGGCATACAAGATTTCCGACGACCAACATTTTAGGTCCGCTTTGATTCCGCCGCCGCTCTCCATCGATAGCTCACCGAACTTTTTGAGATCGTTCAGGTTCATGCTGAGGTTTGTTTCGAGGCAGACGCGGAGCAGTCGCTTCTCTTTCTCTGCCGCTTCTCGCATTAGCCCGGCCGATTTTATCACGAACGGCATCTGGCTCGCCGGGTCGCCGCCGAAGTAGCACGCGCATCCGACGCTCTCGTCCGCCTTTTCAGCCAATTGGGAGGCGCTCATCGTTGGCTTCTCGCTCACTGTGAGTTCGCGAAAGCCGTAGTTCTGGCAGAAGAGGCAGCTGTACGTGCAGCTTCCCATGAATATCGAAAGGTTGCTCCAGCCGATGTCGCCGCGGGGGGTTCGGCACCACTTTGGGTAGCCTGCGCCGCTCGAGCCAGCGCAGAAGTCGGCCGGCACGCAATTCGTGGGCAGGAGGTCGTAGTACCAGCTCAGGAGGCCTCGCTCGGGAGTGCCAAAGCGTCGAACGAGTTCACCGTCGACGTTCTCGACCACTCCGCAGAAACCCTTGTCGCCCTCCGGGATCCAGCAGTCGTTGCCGCATGCACTGCAGCGCACGCCCTTGGGATCTTTTGGTGCTTTCGCTGGCAGGCCATAACTTTCCCTGATCTCCGAATGCGCGGACTCGATAAATGGCCGCGCCTCATTGAAACGATCGCGCACGCAGGCGGCGCAGACTTTGAGCGTGGCTGAAATGTCTTCTGCTTCCCTACCGCAGACCTCGCATTTTGTTTTTGTGCTATCATAGGACCTGAAACGTAGCATACCAATCATTTTTAATTACGGCAAAGCTATAATTGAAGTGAGTGGTGTTATGGAGATAACTGTCGGTTCGGAGCGCCTGAAGCGCGGGTTCGCCAAGATGCAGAAGGATGGTGTGCTCTCGGCGTTTGGGCTATAGCTTTTAGTTTTGAGCGAGCAGATTTTTAGCGATGGTCATAAGGGTAGCGGCTCTGTACAGTGGAGGAAAGGGAGCAAGTCCTTCCATAGAAAGAGAGAATCGCTGAATACTTTCGGTGACCTCTCTCTCCACGAAAACGGCTTAAAAACGACATTGCTTGCTTGAGGTGGGGATTCAACTTGCAATCGCGAGTTACTCTTTTGGATATTCTGGGCTATATCCCTCGGCAGCTACGGAATAAAAAACTCTCTATCCAGAGTAGCGAGGATAAGCTCATCATAAAGATTACCTGCAGGGGATATTCAAACATTTTGACAATCTTTAGGTTTTTACCGATGAACGAAGAAAATCTGATGGCGTTTGGTTTCGCTGAAGCAGAAATGGGCAGATCTCCGCAGGTATGTTATTTTGGTGTCGTTAATTCCGAAGTATATCCACTTCTTCTTTTCAAAAAGCTTGCTGAGAAGCACCTATCTGTTTCCCCTATGAACTGGAAAAGCTATGTCGTCTATTCTAGACCAAAAAGAGATTCTACTCGGGTCGAATGTAAAATAAAAGATTGGTGGTCTCAGAAACTAGATGTCAAATCTGAAAACATAATAGTAGACTGGCAAAAGAGCAGGCGTGAAGGAGTGCTTTTAGGATCCGCAAGATTATACGTGTACAGTAAAGATTTGAAAGAAATCTTTTTAGAGATTTTAAAAAGTTTAAAAACAGCCATAAAAAGTAATCCCGAGTTTGTGCTGTGGTATCTTAGGGGAAAAGAATTGGGCGATGGAACTGTAGTACTGCGCAAACGTGGTAGCATTCACAACTTCGGTATGACATCATCGAACTTGGATGAACTTGAAGCAGACAGAGAGCTTTATGAGTTAGTTGGGATTTCACTTTCTCGTCCAAAATTTAGGGTTATACGTGCCGGAAATGTAGAAAGCATTATCACGGCAATACAGGATGAGCATTTCAGCGGGAGTCTTGTTAGAAGGTTAAAACTTCTGAGCGGGTTTTTGGCAGCGTTAGAGGTTAGAACCGCATACAAGTATTTGAAAATTTTAGAAGTAACGCCATTGAGCATAAATGAGGTTACAAACAAGGCGAAAGTGGCGAGGCAAACAACTCATTATTTTTTGCAAAAGGCGATGAATCTAAAATGGGCAAGACGGGAATCTACTGGAGCGAAATTTATCTACTCCATAACTGAAAAGGGCTTGCAAATAATTGATTTAGTCGAAAAAGCCAAAAAGGAAAGAGTAAAAATTGATAACCTCTATAAGAGAAAACAAATAGAAGAAATACTGTATATGGGGAGGAAACACGATGGAAATAGTTTTCGGGTCTGAACGTCTAAAACGGGGATTCGCTAAAATGCAAAAGGGCGGAGTAATCTGTGATGTCACCACCGCGGAGCAGGCGATAATAGCTGAGGAGGCCGGTGCAGTGGCAGTCATGGCGTTGCAGGCCGTGCCAGCTGACATCAGGGCCGCGGGAGGCGTAGCTCGAATGGCCGACCCAGCAGTGGTCCAGCAGATAATGGATGCCGTCACGATTCCAGTCATGGCAAAGTGCAGGATAGGCCACTTCGCGGAGGCTCAAATCCTTGAGGCGCTGGACGTGGACATGATTGATGAGTCAGAGGTTTTGACGCCAGCTGACGAGGAGTTTCACGTCGACAAGCACAAGTTCAAGGTTCCCTTCGTCTGCGGTTCGCGAGACCTAGGCGAGGCGCTGCGCAGGATAAACGAGGGAGCCGCGATGATTCGAACGAAGGGCGAGGCGGGCACGGGCAACATCGTCGAGGCGGTTCGCCACATCAGGCTCACCAAGCGTCAGATAGCCGAGCTTTCGAAGGAAAATCTGGAGGATAAAGCGCAGGAGTACCGCGTGCCCGTGAAGCTCGTCGAAGAGGTAATGAAACTGCAGCGGTTGCCAGTTGTTTGGTTCTGTGCTGGCGGTATCGCGACGCCAGCCGATTCAGCTTTGGTCATGCAGCTCGGCGTCGACGGCGTCTTCGTCGGCTCGGGCATCTTCAAGTCCGCGGACCCGGCGAGGATGGCAAGGGCGATAGTCGAGGCGACGCGCTACTACGACGACCCGCAGGTAATGCTCGATGCGAGCAAGGGGCTGCCGCAGGCGATGCGCGGGATCGACATCAAGGCGCTAAAAGCTGAGGAAAGGATGCAGGTCAGGGGCATCTGACATTTTCCGAAAATTATTTAATTCCGCACGTTGATTATAATTTACACGGTCGGGTGCTTTTACCTTAAGCTACGCTTATGGTGCCCGGGTGGCGAGAGCTGCTCGGGCTTTTTATTTTAACAAGAAATGGCGGCATAGCCCATGCACCGTGGATGCACGGCATCCGCGCGCCGGGAGTTGCACTCGGACCTTCTCGATCTACGGTCGAGCGCTCTACTTTTAAGCTACGCGCGGTCGCTATACCGCCAGCTCAGAGTTGGTCGAGGGTGGTTTATAAAGAGAAAACAATCTGAAATATTCTACATCCACAGCATCTGCACCAATAGGTATGCAACCAAAACTGAAATTATGCTGACTGGAACGCTTATTTTCAGGTACTCCTTGAGCTTTATTTTATGGCCGCGTTTTTCGAGCATCCCGCAGGCGAAGACGTTGGCGGTAGCGCCAACTGGAGTGATATTTCCGCCGATCCCGGTGCCGATGATCATTCCATAGAGGAACGGGAACGCGCTCACCCCCATCGACGTTGCCAAGCTTGTGCAGACCGGAATCATCAGCACGGTGTACGGGACGTTGTCCATAAAGGAGGAGAAGGCAACAGAGATCCAAGTGATAATTGCCAAGGTTAAAACCGGGCTACTAAATCCAATCTTGAGCAAGGCACTTGAAAAATCCTGCAAAATCCCCACCGCTTGCACGGCACCTATGATGATAAAGATTCCGAAGATGAATGCGAAGGAATTCCAGTCAAATTCGATGATCATCTCTCTGAGGATTTTTCGTCCGAGCACGAGCGAAATTATACCTATTGCTAGACCAATCAAACCCGGCCTAACACCGAGATAGGAGTTGAAGGCCAAGGCAAGCACTCCACCGATGAAGAGAGCGCTAGGTGCATAGTCCATCTTTATTTTTTCTTCTTCGATAATGATTTTTTTATCCATTTTTCTGAAGTTCACATAATACAGTACAGCCAACCCAACAATCGCGGCGATAATGGAGATTATGCCTAAACCCAACCTTCCTTGGAACCAATAGAAATTCATGAAATTCATCCCGCTTTCTGATGCCAAGATCATGGCTGGCGGGTCGGTCACCATGCTGGCAGTTGTCACCATATTGGCGCTTATGGCGATCGGGATTATGTAATGAAAGAGGGAAGATTTGGTCTTCTTCGCAGCCTCTATCGCAATCGGGGCCATGATGAGGACGACGCCCACATTTTCCAAGAAACTGGAGAGAAAGGCAGTTATAGCGCAAAGAGAAAGCAGGGCCATACCCTCATTTTTTGTTCTGTGAAGGATGTGTTTGGCCAAATGTGCTGGAACTCCACTTTTTGCGAAGATAATAGAGAGCATCAAGAAACCCCAGTAAATACCCAGCACATCCCATCTGATGGAGTCGCAAGCCTGTTGGGTGGTCATCGTGCCGGAAGGTATTAGCAAGACCAGCAGGAGAAGGGCAGAAATGAGTGCCACGTATGCTATTCTGATTTTTCTTGAGATCACCAGCGCATAGCACGCTATAAAGATGGCGAGCGTTGCGATTTTGAACACAACTGGATCCACTTGTCCACCTCTCTAAAATGGTATTATGATATTAAAACAGGCGCCCGGTGTTCATGCTTAAATTTAATTAACGTTCGAATTGAATGTGCTAGTTGAGTGATGATTGTGAAGATCGGCATAATTGGTCTGCAAGGTGCCGTCGGCGAGCACATCGAGGCGGTCAAGCGAGCGATGCACAAGCTCGGCATCAAGGGCGAGGCGGTGTGGGTCGGCAGGCCCGAGCAGCTCGATGGAGTGGACGGCATCATAATCCCGGGGGGCGAGAGCACGACGATAGGCAAGCTGATGCTTACCACTGGCCTCTTTGAAAAAGTGAAGCGGATGGCCGCTGGTGGAACGCCGATATTGGGCACGTGCGCCGGGTTGATAACCCTCGCGAAGCGCGGCGACGAGCATGTGATGAGGACCAAGCAGCCGCTCCTCGGCCTCATGGACATCGGCGTCGTCCGCAACGCATTCGGCAGGCAACGCGAGTCCTTCGAGGTCGACCTAGAGATCCCAGCGCTCGGAAGGGAGCCGCTGAAGTGCGTCTTCATCAGGGCCCCAGCGGTCAAGGAGGTGGGACGCGGCGTAGATGTTTTGGCTGAATTCAACGGCAAGATCGTGGCCGTGCAGCAGGGCAAGCTGATCGGCGTGGCGTTTCATCCCGAGCTTACCACTGATACTCGGCTGCACGAGTATTTCTTGAGGCTCTGCCAGCAGAAAAAGGGCGAAACATAAATCTTTTAAGCATTTAGGTCCAAGTATTGTTCGATGAGGGCAGGCTGGGCCCATTTGGGTGCCTGAGTAATGGAAGTATCTAATTGGCTGAGATAAAGTACCCGAAAAATGCGAGATTTGAGTGCCTGAGATGTACGAAGTGCTGCGGTGATACCCCGCAGAAGAAAAGGCAAGTCCTCCTATTACCTAGGGAAGCCAAGAAAATAGAAAAGATCAGTGGGATGCGGCTGTCCGGATTCGCCGCTTCTGTGTCGAGCCCGAAACCTTTCAAGTATGTGATGAAGAAGAAGAACAGAAAATGCGTCTTCTTGAAAAACGGCGGGTGCTCGATATACATGCACAGGCCATTGCTCTGCAGATTCTACCCGTTTTCCGTGGAGAAGCACAATGGTGGCTACATTTTCAAAGCGTCCGATGAATGTCCAGGCATTGGACTCGGAGATGCTTTGAAAGAAGACGATTTCAAAGAGATGCTGACGGAAGCCAACGGAGTATTGGCGAAGGCATTTTAAAGAACACTGATCATAGCTTTTTTTCAATACTAACAAAATGTCAAGTTGACAAAGAAATTTAAATAGTAATGTTAAGTTGTTTAGAGACGATGTGCGGGATAATAGGCCTCATGCTGAAACATCCTGGCAAGGTTGGAGACTACCTCTACCGCATGATGTTGGCGCTCCAGCACCGCGGCACGGATTCGGCTGGCGTAGCTATCTACACGGACAAGAAGTTGGGGGAGGACGAGTACATTTTGATGGTGCAGGTCTTGGACAAGCCAGGGGCGATAGGAAAGGTGGGGGATGCGATCGGGCGTGCCGGCGGAAACATACGCGATATCCAAGTCAAAATATCCAAGGGTGGCGGCTTCGGCATCGACAGGTATGTGATACGCGCGAAGGATCTGCCGACGTTGAAGCGCATAGTCGAAGAGGTGGACGCAACGGGCATCGGCAAAGTTTTCAGTTACGGCCAGTCTATCCAAGTGATAAAAGAGACCGGTCTCGTGGAGAACTTGGAGGCCAGCTATGGTATCTCCAGCATGCGTGGGACACATGGCATCGGCCACGTTCGTTTTTCCACCGAATCACGCGTAGACCATCATCACGCGCATCCATTTCACACTGGTTCAAATCCAGACATCGCCGTGGTCCACAACGGTCAGATCACGAATTATCACAAGGTCAGGCGCGGGCTCGAGCGTAGGGGATTCACATTCGTTACCGAGAACGATACAGAATGTATAGTTCACTTCATCGTGGATAAACTCCAACAGAAATTTTCGCTTGAGGAGGCGCTAGAGGCTTCCGTCGAGGAGTTGGATGGACCATTTTCTTACATCATAGCCACGTCCACGGCGATCGGCGTCGCACGCGACAAGCTCGGCTTGCGACCTGCGATGATCGCACGCGACAGGTCTGGCTATTTCATAGCTTCCGAAGAGTGCGCTTTGGTTGTGTGCAAGGACCCAAATCCTAAATATCTGGGGCCAGGGGAAGTCTGTGTGTATGAGCTCAAGGGTAGTTGATGCGGCGAAGATGTCTCCAAGGGAAATCAATCAGCTTCTGCGAAAAGCTAGGGGAAAAATTAGACTGATCAACCCTAATTCGGCTCACTTCTTGGCGGCTGGGCTACGCAACAGCTTGAAGATAGAGATAGACGGTTCCGCTGGGTACTATCTCGGGACTTGCATGCATGGCCCAGTGATTCACATAAATGGGAATGCTGGCTGGTATGCTGGCGACAACATAACTGATGGCGTGGTGATCATCGATGGCAGTGGTGGCGACGGTGTTGGGCAAGGCATGTATAACGGGACGATCGTCGTCAGGAAGAACTGCGGGAGCAGGACAGGACAGTTGATGAAGGGGGGCACGGTAATCGTCGGCGGGAACTCGGGCTACATGACCGGCCTGTACGCATTTGGAGGGAAAATTATTATTTGCGGAGATGTGGAACACAGCGCCGGAGAATCGATCATGGGTGGCGCGATATATGTTGGTGGAAAAATAGCTTCGCTCGGGAAGAACGCGGTCGCGCAGAAGGTTGCTACTTAGGAGCAAGAAGTCATCAAAAAATTGTTGGCAAAATTCGGTTTGAAATCCCCTAGTAAATTCACAAAGATAGTTTCACTTAAAAAACGGGTATATCACGTCGATATAGGTGAGGGCTGATGTATCACGTTAGTTTACAATGTACTGGATGCGGAACCTGCGCGAGAGTTTGCCCTGTTGGCGCGATAAAAATGGTGAAATCTGGCGGGAAGGAAGTGCCACAAGTTAATTTGGAAATATGCGCGGGATGTGATGCGTGTGCAGTTTTTTGTCCCACCGATGCAATTCGGGTAGAAAAATCGAAACCATCGATGACGTGGACTATAGAAAAAATCTATGCCTTACAAAGGGCAGCGACCACGGGCGAAGTGCAGGTCAGGGGGACTGGGGCGCGCCGGCATGTTCCTTCCTTCGACGATCTCGTGATCCTTTGCGCCCAAGTATCTCGACCGCCCATCGATCATTACCGAGAGCCATGTGAGACGAAGGTCACGCTTGGGGCGAGGTTTGCAGAAAAGCCGCTGACCCTAGACATACCAATTTTCATCGGTGCCATGTCGTTCGGTGCCGTTTCTAAGGAGACGAAAATTGCGATGGCGAAGGGAGCGTCTGCTGTCGGGACTGCGGTCAATACTGGCGAGGGTGGATTGTTACCCGAAGAAAGAAGGTTCGCGAAGAAACTCATCGTGCAATACGCTTCCGGTCGATTCGGGGTCTCGGCCGACTATTTACAGCGCGCGGATGCGATCGAGATCAAGATCGGGCAAGGTGCGAAGGCTGGGCAGGGAGGGCTATTGCTCGCGGAAAAAGTGACGTCTGATATAGCGAGGGTGCGTGGAGTCCCAGAAGGCATGGATTTGATATCGCCCGCTCGCCACATGGACATAGTTGGTCCAGAGGACCTCCAGATGAAAATTCAACAGCTTCGCGAGATCACCGACTGGCGCGTGCCGATCATGGTCAAGTTCGCGCCTGGGCGGATAGGGGAAGACGTGAAGATAGCTGCGAAGGCCGGTGCTGATGTGGTAGTCGTCGATGGGATGCAGGCCGGAACTGGCGCTTCTCCAGATGTGGTGCTCGAGCACGCTGGCCTGCCCACGCTCGCGGCGTTGGTGGTTGCAAATGGTGCGCTTGAAGAGGCTGGCTTTCGCGACGAAGTCGACCTCGTGATATCCGGAGGGATAACGAGCGGGGCGGATGTCGCAAAGGCAATGGCTCTAGGCGCAGATGCTGTGGCAATATCTACCGCAGCTCTCGTGGCGATCGGGTGCCGAGTCTGTGGTCTGTGTAACAC
>Ga0172365_10000487_pt1 | contig 26421 bp, 30 predicted proteins | sample LakKivSesite48cm_FD_114535 | JGI IMG/M metagenome (GOLD analysis project Ga0172365, IMG submission 114535) | Sediment microbial communities from Lake Kivu, Rwanda - Sediment site 48cm | ecosystem: Environmental > Aquatic > Freshwater > Lake > Sediment | place: Rwanda: Western Province, Lake...
GAATATTTATGATGGCAAAGAATTATCAACCTTGTAGTTGAGACACGTAGGGATACGCCTTGTTGATTCGGTAAAAGCCTTTGTTGGGAAAGCATATAAGGGATATCTTTGAAAGTCCAGTAAGATCAAGAAAACCGAGAAGGTAGGGAGATGTATCGAATGAATTCTATTCGCTGAACTTCGGTGCCGCCGCGCGCTTCGCCTTGATGGCACCGAGGCTGTCAGGCTGGCCTGCAAAATTGCTTGACAGCACGCGCTGCGTGAAGTGCTTGAAATTCCGCACGCGAGGGATTTTCTTCTGAACAGCGTGGGATTCCACCTTGGGCGTTTGACCGCGGACCTTTCCTGCTTTTGTAAGGGATCCATGACTGCCAGGCATGGTTGTTCACTTTTTCTGGTGTGTAAATTCATGGAAGGTGGGATTTATTATTTCCGGGATTGCTCTGTCGCTTGCGCCTTCTCGGCCGCCTGGGCCCCGGCGAGCAGCTTCGGGCGGATCCACTTGTTGTACACGTACAAGTAGACGACGGTCAAGGGGATCCCCAGCGGGTAGGCGATCCAGAAGTCGGGCATAAGGATGAACCTGTATCCGTCCATCGTATAGCTCCACGCGACGAGGATGATAGCGATGATCGCGAACTTCTTCCAGTCGACCGCGATCTTCTTCTCGGCCATGATGAGGAACACGAGCGGGATTGGAATCCCGTGCATGACGACATGGATCCACCACGGGGCAACTTTAGAAAGCGGATCTGGATTTGCTATTAGATACGTGTAATCCGCGGCGACGCCATATTGCGCCACCCACAGCGCTTGCCGCGCGAGCAAGTAGACACTCACGATCAGGTAAGAAACGGTGAACAGGTTCAGGTAGTAATTGTGCAGCTTGGCCAGCATCCCGACGGCCATGATGGCGAACGAGAAGCACGAGAAATACAGCATGAACCGCCAGTCGTAGATGAACACGGCAGCCAGCCAGATGCACATGGCAACGCCGATGATCTGGTAGGCATGTTCCTTTTTTTCTGTTTCCATTGGTTGTATCACTCACTTTCCTTTCTTCTTCTCGAATTCCTTGCCACGATAGGTCTCCATAATCTTATCGACGAGCTTGACCGCGATCAGCCGCTTGGTCTGCAATGGCTCGTGGAACACGTTTTTCTCCTTGTCGATCATGTAGACCTCGTTCGTCGGCGAGTCGAATCCCGTGTCAGGACGACCCACGTCGTTGGCAACGATGAAATCCGCGTCCGACGACTTGAGGGCGGCGTAGGCCTTCTCGATCATCTCGTCCGGCGTCTTGGGCACCTCGGCCTTGAACGCGACGATGAATATGCCCGGGTACGCTTTCCTGACCTCCTTGATGATCTTGGGATTCGGGACAAGTTTCACAACGAGCTCGTTCTGCGACGACACCTTCTCGTCAAACACCTCTCCCGGGCGGAAGTCCGAGACCGCGGCGGCGCTGATGAAGAATTGGTACTTGCAGTCCTTGAGTTCCTTCATCGTGGCATCGAGCAGTTCCCTCGTCGAGGTAACCTCGATGGTCCGCACGTTGTTGCTTAGTGGCGGGTCTGGGACGCCTTTCGTGTGTATGATTGTCACGGTGCCGCCACGGGCGACAATCTCTTCCGCGATGGACATTCCCATCTTTCCACTGCTCGGGTTGCTGATAAATCGTACCCGGTCGATGTATTCCCGCGTCGCGCCGACCGTGAGCAAGAACTTGTGATTCTTCAACTCGGGGTTCTGGATGATGATGTCGCGACAGCGGTTGACGATCTCGTCGATCTTTGCTATCTTCGCCTTGCCCTCGGACATACGGGGGCCGACGAACTCGACGCCCAGGCGCTTGAGCTTGAGAATGTTTTCCTCGAGGATGGGATGGTGGTACATCTGCTCGTGCATGGCCGGCACGATCACGATGGGGAGACCAGAGCCGAACGCGGTCGTGACGACGGTCGTGACCGGGGTGTCGTCGATCCCTGCGGCGATCTTGGAAATCGTGTTGGCGGTCGCAGGGCACACGAGAACGATATCCGCCGTTTTTGCCCTGTTCCCGGCGATCTGCACGTGTTCCACGGCGCCCGTGAGGGTCGTTATGCACGGGTTACCCGTCGCCCAGTACATGAGCGCCGGATCGATGAGCTGGGTTGCTGCCTTCGTCATAACACACACAACCTCCGCGCCGAGTCGCATGAACTCGCGCGCGATGATCGGCGCGGTCATGACGGCTACCGAGCCGGTCAAGCACATGCAAATCGTCTTGCCCTTAAGTATCGATGACGTGCTGCCCGTTATGTCTTTGGATGGATGAGGCCCGAACATGAGTGGTCTCGCCGTCGTTGTTTAGTGGAATCGTGCCGTATTCGTGTTACTAGTATGGGTAAGGCTTAATAACCATGTGCCTGGCTAGCGGAGCATATTGAGTTGCTCCTGCAGACGGGCGAGTTTTTCCTCGTAACCCGCGAGTTTCTCCCGCTCTTGCTTGACGAGTTCGGGCGCCGCCTTCTCTGAGAACGGCCCGGCGAGTTTTTTACGGCAGTTCTCTGTGAACTTTTCGGTTTTTGCGATTTCACCAGATAGCCTCGCTTTCTCCTTCTCGATGTCGATCAAGCCTTTGAGCGGCAGGTATGCCGTGATCCCTTGCAAGACGAGCCTCCCGGAATGCGCGGGCGGGTCGATCTTCACGCCGATGCGCATCTTCCCCGGGTCGATGCGTGCGAGGGCGACGATCTCGTTCCTGGCACTTTCGACGAGGGACGTGTTGTCCCCCGCGTCCACGACGAGCGGTATCTTCGCGCCAGGCGGGACATTGAAGTCCGTTCGCACGCTGCGGACCGCCTTCACGATGTCCATGGCGAGCTTGAATCCATCCTCCGCATCGTCGTTCACGAGCGACTTGGTGAATTCTGGCCACTTAGCTACGATGATGGCGGGACCCTTCTTGGCAGATGCGGGCAGCACTTGCCACAGCGCTTCCGTGAGGTGTGGCATGACCGGGTGCATCATGACGAGGCATGCCTCGAGCACGTGTAGCAGCACCGCCTTGGGGGTGACCTTGTCGGTCTCGGCCTCGCTATACAAGCGCACCTTGGTCGCCTCGATGTACCAATCACAGAACTCGTCCCAGAAGAAGCTCTTGATCTCCCGGATGGCGTTCATGTAATCGTGCTGCTCGTTGAGATCGGTTGCAAGCTTGACGAGCTTGTTGAGACGGGACAATATCCACTTGTCTGCCAGTTGTAATTTCTTCACAGGATATTTCTTGTCAAATTTAGGAATGTTCTCGTCGCTCCCGACGTTCCCGAGGACGTACTTCGTCGACTGCCAGACCTTGTTGCAGAATTTTTTCGACGCGTCTAGCTGGCGGAAGTCCATGTTGACGTCCATGCCTGGCACCGTGTTTGAAACGAGCGTGTGACGGAGCACGTCGGCGCCCCAGTCAGCAATGATGTTGAGCGGGTCGTATTTCTCGACGTTCGGCATGGATTTGCTTATTTTTTTACCGTCCTCGTTCCGGATGATGCCGTGGAGGTAGATGAACGAGTAGGGGGCCTTTCCCGTGAGCTCGCAGCCCATCATCATCTCCCGGGCGACCCAAAAAAATAAAATGTCATAGGCTGTTTCCCTGGTGTTCGTCGGGTAGAAGCGCTTGAAGTCGGGATTTTGCTCGTCTGGCCAGCCGAGCGTGGAGAACGGCCAGAGGCCCGATGAGAACCAGGTATCGAGCACGTCCTCATCTTGCACGAGTTTCGTGTCACCGCATTCCGGGCACTTTTTCGGGACATCCAGCTCGCACACCTGGTGGCCGCTGGAGCAATACCACACGGGGATGCGGTGGCCCCACCACAGCTGCCGGCTGATGCACCAGTCCTTGATGTTCTCCATCCACTGGTAATATCGCTTCTCCTCCCGCTCGGGAACGATCTTGCTCTCCCCGCTCCGCACGGCGGCTATGGCTTTCTCGGCGAGGGACTTGGTCTTGACGAACCACTGGGTCGATATGCGCGGCTCCACGATCGTCTCGCAGCGCTGGCATCGGAAGATGCTATGCGTGTAATCCTCGATCTTGAGGAGAAGCCCTTCTTTCTTGAGATCCTCCACGATGGCTTTGCGACATTCGAAACGATCCATGCCGGCATACTTGCCCGTTAGCCCGGGCACCATCGTTCCCTTCTCGTCCATGACAGTTATGAATTCGAGATTGTGTCGGGCTCCCATGTCGTAGTCAGCCGGATCATGCGCGGGCGTGACCTTGACGGCTCCTGTGCCGAACTCCGGGTCGACGAGGTGGTCGGCGAATATCGGGATCTCGCGGCCGATCGCTGGCAAGATGGCTTTCTTGCCGATGAACTTGCCGTACTTCTGGTGTTTCTCGTGCGTCGCAACGCCGCTGTCGCCGAGAAGCGTCTCGGGCCGGGTCGTGGCGACCTCGATGAACTCTGTCGCGCCCTTCGCCCAGGACCCGGAGCCCCACTCGCCCGCGGGTTTCTTGAACGTCTTGCTCACGATCGGGTACTTGAGGTACCACAGATGACCTTGCTCCTCGTCCGGTATGGATTCCAGGTCGGAGATGGCGGACTCGCAGCGGCCGGGACACCAGTTGACCAGGTACTTTCCCCGGTAGATGAGCCCCCGCTTGAACATGGTCACGAAGGCGTTCCTAACGGCACGGGAGAGATCATTGTCGAGCGTGAACCGCTCGCGGGTCCAATCGCACGACATGCCGAGCCTCTTGGATTGTTCGGTGATGCGCGCGTGGTATTTCTTCTTCCATTCCCAGACCTTCTCGATGAATTTTTCCCTGCCGAGTTCCTTGCGCTTGATGCCTTGATTGTTCAGCTCGCGCTCAACGACATTTTGAGTGGCGATACCAGCGTGATCGGATCCAGGCACGAAGAGCGTTTCCCTTTGCTGCAATCGCTCGTATCGCGTCATGAGATCCTCGATCGCGATTGTGAGCGCGTGGCCGAGGTGCAGCTGCCCCGTGATGTTGGGTGGTGGCAGGGTGATGCAGAAGCGTGGTGAGGTTGGCTTCACGAGGCCGAGCTCGCGCTGCTTTTCCGGTCGAAAGTAGCCGTCCTTTTCCCACCAGAGATATATCTCGCGTTCAATCTCCTTCGGGTCGTAGGCCTGCAGACTGGTGACCTTCTCCTTGAATGACATGGGCACGTGCACCTTTTGTGATTATGATTGATGGTGCGATTCTTTTGACCTTTTACATAGTAAACATGGTCATGCGTGCCAAGATTCCCGGCCACTCCTTTCAAGGTAGAACATGGCTCCTTCTAACTCAATTTGAATTATTGTTCTATGCAAGGCCGGATCGATCGCATCCTGGAAGCAACATTTAGCATGAATAATCGATAAATAAGCATACAAGATGAAAAGCGGGGACGCAGCGCGCCACGTGACGATTTTTCTAGAATCGAGTAGACCTATATAGGGAAACAGACGCGATGACGGGGTTCGGAGCCAAGTTTGACACTATATTTTTTAACACCCAAAGCAAGCTAGGATTATCGCAATTGGAGCATTCACCGAGGAGAGAAATTAACGACCACGAGCCGAATGCTCCAAGAACGCATCAGCGATATTCCGTAACTGGTGAATAAGATGGACAAGGCTGAACTCGCAGAAAAGATAGAAAATGGAGAATTCGGAATCGAAGATATTCTCGATTTTTTCAAGGTACTGGCTGATATTGCGAACAATAGCGAAGAAATCCAGGACGAAATTGAAGGATGGGATCGCGTCTTGCTCTTCAACGTCACGAATGGCCCCAAGGTTACAATGAACATCAAGGGGGGGAAATTCGATGTACAAGACGGGGAGCAAGGCACCCCTGATATCACCCTTTCAATGAACAGCGACGTCGCCGTCGGCGTCCTCTCAGGCGAGACAGACGCGACGAGCGCGTACATGGCTGGTGATCTCAAGGTTACTGGTCCCCTCCCTGATGCTATCAAGTTCCGAACGCTCACCGAGCTGGTACGCGAGGAACTCGAAGGCTGAGCCAGCCGGCTCCTGTTGCTTTCGTGATTCTTTTTTTTCTCCAGAAAAACGGCTGTCCATTTTTAATAGGCAATCATAGCGACGATAGCGTCGTATTGCCGCGGTCCGGGGGCAACCTGGTCTCGAACCCGTCCCGTCCACCAAGACCGCGGTCTTTCCGTAAAACAGATATAGCTGCGCCCGGGATGTTTCTCCCGAGTCAATCCGGTTAGGCGTATCGGCTCATCGGGCGTGCACGTGATGCTGAATATCAAAGACTTGCTAGAGCAAAAAAAGAAATTGGGGATATTTCTCGCGTTCAGCCTTATCGGGCTGGTCACGCTCGGCATATCCTTGATCCCGTCGATGAACTATCTCACCGGGGAGAACATGTCCGAGCAGGCGGGCTTTCTCATCCCTGCCGTGTACATCGTGCTCTACGCCTTGCTTGCAGCCGGGGTGCTAGTAAGCCTCTTCTTGCTAAGCGTCATTAGCAAGAAGCTCTATGTCGTGAAGAACATCGACGATAGCATCAAGGGCATCAAGAAGGGACGCAGCTTCATGACTGGAAAGGTGCTTCCAAAGCGAGAGGAACTTATGCAAGCCCATTACGCGGAACAGATCAAGGAAGCGGGGATGCCTGCTGGTAGGCTCAAGATCTTCGACGGTATGAGCCAGGCCGAGCACGACGAAATCGTGGGCTTCAAGATAGAGAAGGATCTCGGGACGGAACCTTGATTTTGTTGGAAAAAGAGGGATAGAAGAATTCACGCGCGGAGCCGAGCCATCAGGCTGCGTTTGTAGTTGGCAAGGATCCTGCTCCACTGGTTGGCGAGCTCGGGCATGTTTCTCTGGTTGAAATTGTTGATCGACTTTTCAAATAGCGAGATCACGCGCCTGGCATTCTTGATCATCTCGACTTGCGGTCTTGATAGAGGGATCATGGTCTGGGCACCTTGTCTTGCATGATCTAGCCCGCGGGCGGTTATTGAGCGCAGTATCATCGAGGAAATATCCTTTCATGCCTGGAGGTGCACGATCGCGTGGGAATGGCGAAAGATAAAAAACAGGGATTCAAGGCTTCACGTTGATCGGGCGGCCCCGCGTCCACGCCTCTACGATGAATTGCCTCATGAAGAGGTCGATCGCCTCCGGATTATCGGTGATTAAGCCGAAGGGCTCCGTTTTGGAGTTCACCCCGATAAACACGGTTCCCCGGTCGACGTTTATCCCCCATCGGTCATCGAGACTGAACGCCCGGATCTCGATCCTGTTTTTCTTTTGGATCTCCTCCACGATTCTCACGTCATCCCTGGATGCCACGTCGAACTTGACGGCTGCCGTGGCCTTCACGGACGGCTTGAGCTTCGCGAGGTCGAGCTGCTGGAGTTCCTTTATGGTCGGGACGACGAACATGATGCTATGAATCGCTTTCGCGATCAACTCGTTGAATAGACTGATGATGGCATCGTTGCCGAGGATCAAGCGCATGGCGGTTAGGCTTAACTTCGATTCTATGGCCTTCCTGGTCTCGACTTCGTTGACGAGCTTGTCCTTGAGGGTCGCCATCTCGTCTTGAATGGCAAGGGATTTCTTCTCTTGCTCCTTCACCCCTGCCTCGTACTTCGAGAGCAAATCCTTGATCTTGGCAGTTTCCGCTTGCTGGGCATCGATCTCGGCTTTCGCTTGCTTTTTAACTTCTTCGATCTTTGCTTGCGATTCCTTCGACGCGTCTTCGAGCTTTTGCTGCAGCTCCTTCTTGGCTTCTTCGAGCTTGTTCTGCAGTTCGGCTTTTTCCGCGTTTGCAGCCTTCAGCGCCTCGTTCACCTTCTCGGTTTCCTTCTGGTACCCTTCCGCCTTCCTCTGGGAGACCATGACATCTTGTTTGTATCGCGAAACTGTCTCCTCGACCAGGTCGTATTTCGCTTTCCAGCGCGCCGCCTCGTCACCCATGTTTTTCGACTCCGTGGTGAGCGTCTCGACGCGAGCGCGGAGCACCCCGAGTTCCGTGTCCTTGGCCTTGATGATCTCGGCGACCTCCACCAGTTGCACCTGGATCTCCTTGTACGACGAGTTGAAAGTGGCGATCTCGGCATCTCTCGCCGCGATGGCTTGGCGTGCTTGCTCCAGCGCTTGAAGCAACTGGTAGTTCTCTTGCTGCAGCATCGCGGCCGCCGCATCTGAGGTGTACGCGCCTTGAAGCAGCGCTGCTTGAGGCATGGTAGCTTGAGGCACAACCTGGACTGCCGGCGGCTCGGGTGGGGGCCTACCTTTCATTCCCCTCGTTATTTCCTCGATGCTTGGCGGGGGAGGCGGGGGAGGAGTCAAGGCGAACTTGGGCTTGTTCTTTTCTTGGTCGTTACTCATCTGCGTTCATACCTTATCGTGAGGTCTGACAATAGCAATTTGTCAACTAGCCAATTTATAGCAATCGGCCGGTCTCGGCGGGAGCGAGGCGATTGAGAGGCCAAGTGATTTTCCTAGTTCAATTTATTTTTACAATCAGCACCTATGGCATAATGTCGGGAGCGTTTTGTTGTCAGTCGATCACAAAGTCTTTTTAAAACACATACTTAACTCACTTCTATTATCAGCAATTGAGCGACAATCGTCGTTATCGACTGAACGGCAAAAATCACAAAAGAAAAAAACGATATGGAGCAGATAATTAAAATGGTGAACCGAAAAGTAGAATGCCCTAGTTGTTTCTTTGAATGGACTTCTTCTGATGATATAATGGAAGGAGAAGTCATAACATGCCCAGATTGCGGCGTGGATCTCGAAGTCGTTGCTATTAGCGAAAAAGAACTGAAGTTGGAGAAGATGGACTCGTCTGACGAGGATTGGGGCGAGTAGACCGACGAGGCAGTTTCTTGCTTTTTTTCTACACGGTGAAAACGAGTGAACATCGGTATCGTCATCAACACGATCACGTTCGAGGCCCGCGAGCTCATCAACGCGGCTGCAAAGTACTTTCCCGACGTCAAGATAGAGCTATTCAAGAACGACGATTTCAAGTTCGACATCACGGACGATAATGGATTCAAGACCGATGTCGACGTGTTCTTGCAGCGTTCCATTAGCATGACGCGTGCCGTCTACACGTCTTTCATCCTCGAGAGTTATGGTTACAGGGTGGTGAGCTCGCACGACACGCTGGCGATCACCGAGGACAAGCTCGTCATGACCTCGCACCTCAAGCGGAACAAGATTCCCACGCCGAGGACGATGATCGCTTTCACCAAGGAGACTGCCATAGACGTCATCAATGACCTCGGTTATCCCGTCATCATCAAGCCGGTCAGTGGCTCGTGGGGCCGCCTCGTGGCGAAGCTCGAGAGCTTGAATATGGCCACAGCTGTGCTCGAGGATAGGGAAGAGCTCGGAAACGTCCACCACAAGATCTATTATTTACAAGATTACGTGCACAAGCCAGGCCGTTCGGTCGCGCAATACATCGACGGAGAAACGGTAGGTCGGGACATCCGCGCGTTCGTCATCGGGGACGAGGTGGCCAGCGCCATGTACCGGTACGAGGTGCCGAACGACTTCCGGTCCAACGTCACGCTCGGTGGCAGGGCCGAGGCGTACCACATCACGCCCGAACTCGAGGAGATCGCGCTCAGGGCGACCAAGGCGGTCAAGGGCGAGATCGTCGGGGTTGACCTTATGGAGACCGAAAAGGGACTCGTTGTGGTCGAGGTCAACGGTTCCCCGCAGTTCCAGGGCATTATGAAGTCTACGGGGATCAACATCCCCAAACGGATCCTCGAGCATGTCATCCGGACCACGAAAAGATAGGTATGGAGGAAAGATAACAGTGAAGATCGTCATCAAAATAGGTGGATCTCTCTTCAACGAGGACTTGCACTTCTTCTACGAGGACATGGCCCGCCTGGTCAAGGAGGGCAAGCACCAGGTCGTCATCGTGCATGGCGGTGGTCCGCAGATTGACGCAATCTTGAAGAGCCAGGGGAAGGATCCCAAGTTCCTTTACTCGCAGGCCGGCGTGAAATCCCGCCACACGGACGAGGACACGCGCGATGCGGCCATCATGGCTCTAGGCGGCTACGTGAACAAGAACATCACCGCCCGGCTCATCAAGCATGGCGTCAACGCGTTCGGCTTCACGGGCGTCGACGGCGCCTGCATGATGGCCAACCGGAAGGAAAAGATCGTGTCGGTCGATCCAGCGACGTCAAAGCGGATCGTCGTCAAGAACGACTTTAGCGGACGTATCGATTCCGAGCGGGTCAAGGGCGAATTTATCATCTCGCTGCTGAACCTGGGCATCATCCCCGTCATCGGTGCCCTCGCGATCGATGATTTAGGCGATATCTTGAACACGGACGGGGACAGGGCCGCGGCCAGCATCTGCAAGGCCATCGCCGGCGACGCGTTCATCAGCGTCACAGACGTGCCCGGTGTGCTCAAGGACATGGCATCAAAGGAGGTCATTCCCAGGATACCGGCGAGTAACCTCGACGCGGTGATGGAAAACGTGACCGGGGGTATGAAGAAGAAGATCATCGCCGTGAAGGAGGCAGTGTCCTTTGGCATACCGCAAGTCGTGATCACGAGCGGGCTCTTGGAACAGGGCGTTACCAAGGCGATCAAGGGCGAAATGGGCACGGCCATCACGCAGCAATAACATGGTGGCGTTTTATGACGATATCGGCCTGGACGGCGGAGCAAGAACTCCAAGCGCTGCGTGATGCCATCAAGGCATACGCCCCCTCGTTCAAGGAACAACCAGTCGCCGCCATCTTGAAGCGTGTCTTTGATGGCCTTCCCGTTGCATTCTCCACAGACAAGTTCGGGAATGTGAAGGTCGTCGCGGGCAAGGGGAGACCCGTCCTGCTGATCGCGTCCCACATGGACACGATCGCCAGCGAGCTGCCCTTCTCCGAGGACGCCGAGTTCATCCACGGGCGCGGCGCGGTCGACTGCCGGCCGTCGCTGCTGGCCATGGCACTCGCCACGCGCCGGGCGGTCGTGAAAGGATTCACGGGCACGGTCGTATTCGGAGGAATAGCCGCCGAGGAGGCTAGCACGGATGGCATCAAGGTGTTCCTCGAGGGCATGGCAGAAAAGCCAGACTTTGCCATTTTCGGGGAACCAACGAGCACCGGCAAGATCTGCATCGCCTACAAGGGCCGCGTTTGGCTGGGGTTGTCCGTGGCTTGCAGGCCCGGGCACGTGGCGGCCGCGTGGATCCACGCCAACGCTATCGAGGCCATTGTCGAGTTCTACCAGGAACTCAAGGACTCGCTGCAAGCGACCGTGAAGGGCAAGGACCTGACCCCATACTTCACGCCACGTGCATCGATCACGACGATCCACGCGGGCGCGATACCGAACATGCTACCTGCGAGCGCCACCGCGGACGTGGACGTGCGGTTCCCGCCCGGCACCAAGAAAGAGCAAGTCATCGATGCGGCGAATCAGATAAGGGAAAGCATCGTCAAGCGGTACCAGGCGATCGACCCAGGCTTTTTCATGTCTATCGAGGTGAAGAGCAGCATAGACGCGGTCCGGGTTTCCCAGGACAACGTTGCTTGCGAGATGCTCGCTGCTTGCATCGAATCCGCCGGCTGCGAGAAACCATCGCTCGTGAAGAAGACGGGCACCACGTTTATGAACCACATAGGAGCGTTCTTCGGCTGCCCGGTCGTGACGTACGGGCCCGGCGATCCTTCCTTGGAACACGGGCCGGGCGAGAAGGTGGCCAAGAAGGAGTTCTTGCAAGCCATCGACGTCCTGGAGTCGTTCATCTCGCGGATGGCAAAGCGCTAGGATTCTCCGCTACCCTCGTCGACGAACAAGGCAACGAGGTCGTCGATCGTGCTACTTTTCATGGCTCTTTCCCGGAGCCGTTTCCCGCCGGGGATGTTGAATGACAAGTAGATCGCCCACTTCCGGATCTCGTGGGGAAGGAGTAAGTGCTCCAGGCCCCGATGCTTGTTGGTAACGATGAAGGCCACGATTTCGCTGAATAGCTGTCGTGCATCGTTCATGGTTTTCTTCACCGCGTGGTCGTGGGCTCTCGAAAACACGCGGGGATCCTTTATGGCGGCCCGGCCGATCATGAACGCGTCGCAATAGCCCGCGTCGACGCGCGCCTTCCCGCCCGCGTGGCTCGTGATGTCCCCGTTGCCGACGAGGAACACGCCCGTTGCTTCGTGCACGGCCTTGATCGCGTCCCAGTTGGCCGTGCCCTTGTAGCCATGGCAACCGGTCCTGCCGTGTATGGCTACCCAGTCGATGTTCTTGTCCTGGAGGCCCTGGCAGAACCCGATCGTCGTGGCTACGTCTGCATACTCTTTCCCGAACAGCCGCATCTTGACCGAGACCGGGCGGGAGGAATGCTTCAACACGGCGTCGATCAAGGAGTCTCGTTCCTTCGGGCGATCCAGGATCGAGGCGCCGAGGCCTTGCATCTTGATTCGGCCGCTCGGGCAGCCCATGTTCAAGTTCAAACCCTGGATGTCGTAACTCTCCAGGACGGCAATGACCTCCTTGACGGCGCCGAAGTCGTTGCCGATCAGCTGGACGATGATGGGCCTGAAATCGAGACCGCGATCGTTGTCGAACAAGATGTCCAATTTCTTGCAAAAAAAAGCCGGGTTCGCGGAGATTCCCTCCAGGAACATCATGGGAAGCACGACGGCGTCGCAACCTTGCCGCTTGCAAGCGTGGAGGAATCCCGGGTGGTCGGTGATGCCGACCATGGGGGCGAGGATGCTCGAACCGCGCTTCATCAAGGAGAAATGTACTGATGAACATTAAAATCCAACGGAACACTCGTAGATGTGGTTATCGTTCTCTAAGTTCGCGGGCATATAGTTAAGTGGTATAACGCCGCATTCGCATTGTAGAGGCCGCAGAGCCTCGCAAAGAGATATGCGGAGGCCGCGGGTTCAATTCCCGCTATGTCCACCATTTTCTCCTTCTTTGGACCATCCGTTTACTTATGAAAGCCAATATCGTTCCTAAAATGTGGGCTAGTACCTTTTTATCCACTCCCGCGAAGGTTTTATGGATTGTCGTATGAACGCAGCATCCATAAAAAAGGTCATAAGCACGAACACGAGCACGTGGTCTCCTGAGAACGAACGCTCGATCGGAAAGCGAGGATTGTATGAGGTCTGGTTCCTGCTGGTCAACGATGCGGCGAAGAATCATGCATATTGGATACGGTACACGTTGCTCGTGCCGAAAGCTAGCGGCAGAAAGGTTCTTGCTATGAACAAGGGGGAAGCTTTGCTATGGTTCGGGATTTTCGACGCTAAGAGGCCAGGCGCTAGTTTCATACTAAAGAAATCCTACCCGCTGAACGCTGCTCAACCATCCGGCGTTCTGGATGGAGAGCGGTACCGGGTGATGAAGATCGGTGTCGCGGAGCTGACGCTCGATATGGCACGAGGGGAGATTTCCACCTCCCAGCCGGCAAGGTCCGTTAGTTGGAACTTGAACATTGCGAACCTGCTTGCCCCCTACCACCACGTGCCGCCGATCGCGAAGCTGCTGCGCATCACGACGACGATACCCATCACCCAGCCGGATTTGATGGCAAGCGGGGAGATCGTGGTCGACGGCGACGTGCGCAAGATCGAATCGGCACATGCAACGTTGACCCACATCATCGGCAAGGAATACGCCGATCCGTGGGTGTGGGCGCACTGCAATTCTTTCCTCGGCGCGCCGGGTGCTTTCTTCGAGATGATCGGAAGGGACGACAAGGCATCGCTTGGATTCTTCGACGGGAAACGGGAGTACTTCTTCAACAAGGTGTCGACCATGCTCAAGGTCAAGAAGGAATGGACTTTGACGGGCATGACCTTTTCGGTCGATACTCCCCAGATCGAGATAAAAGGGGTCATCACGGTTCCGAAAGAAGCACTAGTCGGCGTAGAATATAAGGGCCCGAAAGGCGAGAAGATATACTGCTATAATTCAGAGGTCGGGAGCGGGAAAATAACCTTGATCCTGAAATCGAAAGGCCACGACACCCGGGAAGAGCATAATTACACTTGCTCGGGTGCTTTCGCGTTCGAGACCACGCATTTGAAGCCAGTGGAAGGCATAAAGTTCCTCCCTTGGGAGAGCGAAATATGAAGGTTGAACAAATCTTCATTCGTTGGAGAGGTACGGCACCAGTTCCTTCCCGATGTACGCGATCTTCTCGAGATTTCGGATCCTGTCGATGATGGTGTCGATTTTTTCGTCCATCATCCTGATGGCACGCGCTTCTTGCCTGAGTTTCGGCGCTATCGGCGTCCGATTTTTTGGCGAACCCAGCGGGCTCTTTACTTCGGTAAAATAGGTTTTCCCTCCTTACATCTTGATGGTGACCTTTGCACCGAAGCTTATGTCCAGGTCGCCGACCTTGACGTCCTTGAACGACGCGATGACCTTCCCGTGGCTCGCCTCCAAGTTGATGGCCGATGTCAACCCGAGTATCTCCGATGTCGATCCCAGGTCGAATATCGTGCGGACTTTCTTCGCGAGTTCGTGGGTCGCCGGCTAGCGAATCCGCTCCAGGGTCAGCTGCTCCGGGGTGAATTTCTTGTCGATGAGCATCACGGCGACATTGTACGGGATGTAAAAGTTGAGTGCCACATGGTTCCTCGTTCTCGTGAGCTCGGCGATCCCCGTGAAGGGCCACGACAAGTCGCCCATGGTGGACATCAAGACGGATGCCTGGATGATGATCTCCTCGATTTTCGCGTGATCGATGCCGGGTTCCCTCTCCAGGATCTGTTTCAAGCATTCAGCGACGGGGGACACGTAGGCTTCCCGTCATCGACGATCTGGTTTGCCTCAAACTTTATCGGGATGTAGGATGCAAAGATATTTACCGGATCAATCGTCCCGGGGATGATTTCGAGAACACTTCCGAGAGCATCGGTGAACTCGGATAGATATCCGAGGATCAAATCTCTTTCCCTCGGTCAAAAACTCAGATCTATGGCTATATATCATTGAGCCCGAGAACACCACTTTCCTTTAATAGGTCGTTTTTTCGTCTCGCCGGTTGTAAGTATGGGGTAAATACAAATTTTTTAACGCTTTCTCGCACGATTGCAGATATTGATTATATTTCGAGATGGATCGCTATGGATCCGAAGACCAGGTTCCTTTCCGTCTTTACAGACGATCGCAAGAAGCTAGATAGGGTTCCGACTTTCGTACAAGGCGTGCTCGCCGGTTTCATCAACAAGTACGAGAGTCAGCTGTTTGATGATTACCTAGGCGAGATGATTTATAACACGACCTTCGATGCCCCGTTGGTGCTCGGCTTTGACGCCGTGTTCGCGGGTCTGCCCCACGCCGTTGGCTGTCGTACGTTTAAGGTTGTCGATGAGAACGGGGAAGACCATATCGTCGGTTTAAGTGGCCAGGTCGAGCACCAGGGTTCCAATTATTACGCGGGAGGCCTGGTCAAGACCATGGAAGTCCTTGAAAAGCTGGAGGAGAACCTCATCGTCACCGAGAACCCGAAGGCCATCCAGGAGACCCTCTTTTTCTACGAGAAGGTGTCACGCCTTATTTTCCCCGTGCCTATGACCGGCGGCATTTTCGACACGGCCTGGCAAGCTATGGGATTCACGTCGTTCGCTAGGGAATACCGCAAGAACTCCAAGCTCTACAAGGGTATCATCAAGTTCTATGCAAACGTGACAAGGATCAACGTGCAAAAAGTCATTGAGGCCACGGGCGGGAAGTTCGGCATCATCAACATCCTCGACGACGTGGCCTTCAAGGGTAACCCCATGATCTCGCCCGAGCGCTGGGCGCAAGACTTGCTCCCCTATTACAAGGAGATATGTGGTATGATCCACGACGCGGGCATGCACGCGATCACGCACTCTGACGGCGATGTCACGACGCTCGTCCCGTACCTGAAGCAAGCGGGCTTTGAGGGGCTCCAGGGCTGGGAAGGCGGCGCCAGCCCGGCCATCATCCGGGAAAAGCACCCCGACTTCGTCACGATCGGCTGGGGGGACGTGGGTAATATCCCATTCTGGAACAAGGACGAGATCGAGCGGCACGCAAGAAGCATCCTCGATGAGCTCAAGGACAACCGCCATCTCGTCGTTGGACCAAGCACGGTCATCTTCGAGAAGATGCCCATTGATAACATTCGCCACTTCATGGCCTCCATTAAAAAGCACGGCGAGTACTAGGCAGGCAAGAATTATGAACGAGAACCACATCGACTTCACTTCCCTCTTCTATCCAAAGACCATGGCAGTCATCGGCGCCTCGCCGAACCCGATCGGCGCAGTGAAGTACGTGAAGGCCCACCTCAACAGCGGGATCCAAGTCTTCCCCGTGAACAGCAACCCCAAATATACCGAACTCGAGGGACTTCCCGTTTACCGTTCCGTCGTTGAAATCAAGCCGGAAATCGACCTCGCCATAATCGGCGTCCCGAAGGAAATCGTCCCAAGTGTCATCGATGATTTCCAGCGGAAAGTTGTGAAATTCGCCGTGATCTTCACATCCGGTTTCAAGGAATCCGGGCGGGACGACCTGGACAAGGCAATCTTGTCGAAGATCAAGAGCGTAAAGACCCGGTTCATCGGGCCGAATTGCCTCGGCATCTATCATCCCAAGGGACGTCTCACTTATTTTCCCTCGTTTCCGGCGGGGCCCGAGCTCGCCGGCAACGTGAGTTTCATCAGCCAGTCGGGCGGGCACACGGCAAAAACCAACTATTATTTATTTTCCCGCGGCGTACGTTTCGCTAAGACGATCAGCATCGGGAACTCGATCGATCTGGAGCCTCACGATTTCCTTCCGTACTTCAAGGAGGATCCAGACACGGCAGTGATCGCGTATTATTTGGAAAGTACCCGTCAAGGTCGCATGTTTATGGAACGCGTGCGTGAGGTGACCCCGATCAAGCCCGTCGTGATCTGGAAGGGCGGTCAAGGATCGGTGGGATTCAAGGCAACGGCTTCGCATACCGGAGAGCTTGCGGGGAACTTCAAGATTTGGCATGCTATGGCTCAGCAGACCGGCGCAATAATGGCGGATGACTTTGACGTGATGGTCGATCTCCTTACCATGTTCTCGTACAAGCTCCAGCTCCCCCGGTCGAACCGGATCGGGATCGTGGCATGCGGCGGGGGCAACGCCGTGGAAACCGCTGACATCTTCGAGGCCGGCGGCTTCTCGATCCCTGAGCTGCAAGCCTCGACGAAGGCGGAGATTGGCAAGTACATCCCCGATATCAACTCTGCGTTCACCAATCCGGTCGACCTCGGGGAGTACGGCTACGTGCCGAACTATTTCGCTAATGCCTTGGATGCAGTTTCTCGGGATCCCAGGGTCGATGCGGTTATTTACATCAAGGAATCGTCCCGGTTTCCTGCGTTCAGCTCCAATTTCAAGATGTCCCCTGACGTTTACGAGGCGGAGATGGTCAAGCTGATCGCCGCCGTGAACGAGAAAAACAAGAAGGAAGGCCGCAACATCCCCTTGTACCTGAATGATCCGTTTTTCGCCGAGGACATAGAATCGTTTCGATGGCGAGTCTCCTTCCGGGACAAGTTAGGGGCAAAAGGTATCCCCGTTTTCACCCGAGTCGACGTGCTCATGAAGGCCATCAAGAAAGCACAAGAGTACCAGAAATTCTTGGATGACATTAAAAGCGGTAAGAAATAGATGCCATTCAAGTTTCACTTCTTTGCCTTGCCTTGCGCGGCGACTGACTCCATGGCCGCCTTGATCTTCTCGGGATCGCCGATATAATAGTGCTTGATCGGTTTCAGCTTGTCGTCGAGCTCGTAGACGAGCGGGATGCCGGTCGGTATGTTGAGTTCCACGATCTCCGCGTCGGAGACATTGTCGAGGTACTTCACCAGAGCGCGAAGGGAGTTCCCGTGCGCGGAGATCAGCACGCGCTTCCCCGATTTCACCGCGGGCGCGATCGTGTCATTCCATAATGGCATGAACCGCGCCACGGTGTCCTTCAAGCATTCGGTGAGCGGTATGTTCTTTTCATTTATGTCCTTATAGAGAGGATCCTTCCCTGGGTATCGGTCATCGGTCTTCTCCAGCGCCGGTGGCCGGACATCATAGCTGCGGCGCCAAACCTTGACTTGCTCTTCGCCGTATTTATCCGCCGTTTCCGCTTTGTTTAGGCCTTGCAACGCGCCGTAATGGCGCTCGTTCAAGCGCCACGATTTTATGACGGGGATCCCCTTCAAGCCCATCTCGTCGAGTATGATATCGAGCGTCCTGATCGCCCGCTTGAGCACCGACGTGTAAGCGATGTCGAACACGTATCCCTCCTTCTTGAGAGCAATTCCACTTTCGTGCGCTTCCTGGATGCCTCTTTCCGAGAGATCAACGTCTGTCCACCCCGTGAATCTCGATGGCTCCTTATTCCACTCGCTTTCGCCATGTCTCAACAATACTATTTTATTGGTCATTAGTTTCATCATCGTTCTTATGCTTTTTCCTTCTTTTCGGTACCGAATATTCGTATTCATTCGTTTAGGTTTTTATTCTTCGCGCAGTGGGTTGGTTGGACCACGATCCCATCCCAGCGCGTCGAATGCGACTCTGAGCGATCTCGTGGTGGTGGCTTAACAAGGTTTCACTTTTTAACCGTGGCTGCGACGCACCGGGCGATGGCCTCGCCACATGCCTTGTTGCCGGCCTCCGTGAAATGCACCCCGTCGGGACCCACGAGTTCGGGCCGTGCGTACTTGTTGACCTCATCGCCGCGCATTGCCTTGTTCACGTCGCAAAAGATTACCCGCTCTTGCTTGCACAGTGACTCGATTTTCACGTTCGCGTCGTTCACGGCGTCGAGCATGGCCTTGGTCAATATCTTCACGTTACCCATCGGCGGTATGCTGCACAAGATCACGTGAGTATTTTTACAGCCCGGGTGGGATCGGATTATATTAATCCCCCTTGTGTGTTCCTCGATTATTCCATCGACGATCTCGTTCTCGAAGCCGGCCATCGCCGCGGCAAAATGCCAAATGTCATTCGTACCGCCCATGACCGTCACCACGTCAGCGGGCAACGCGGGCTCTATCCTGGCGACGATCTGTCCAATGGTCTGCCCGCCAATACCGAGATTCCAGATGTCGACCTCGATCCCCTTTTCTTTCAAGAAATTGTACATGAACCACTGGTACTGCGTCGGGTTGCCATGGCGATGTTCCGGCGGCACACCGCCTTGGGTCAGCGAGTCGCCCATGGTCACGACCTTGAACGGCCCGCTTCGGTTCTTCTCGAACATAGCTATTAAGAGTGAACAGCGATTCTAATCGATTTTGATTGGCGATGACCGACATTTCTTGACATGGTACGCGGTCTCATGACGTGAAGTTTTTTTGATAGCGCGTTACAATCATTGTTAACACATTTCGCATGACAAGGATCCAAAGGCAAATGAGGCACAACACAAATGAGCGGTCAAATATGCGGGGACAAGCGGATGGACTTCGGGAAATACATCATCGCGCATATCAAGATTGCCGGTCGCCGGTTCGAGATCCTCGTCGATCCCGACAAGTCATGGGACTTGAAAAAGCAGATCCGCCAGTTCCAGAAGGAAAAGGAGAAGGAACTGAACAAGGCCTATAAGGTCACCGTGGACGACGTCCTCAAGTTCTCGAGGGTGCCGATGGAGCAGATCGTCGAGAGTTATATAGTATTTGAAGATATCCGGCGCGGCGAGAAGATGTCCGAAGAGACGATCAAGGACACGTTTCAAACTGATAACGTGAGCCGCGTCATCGCGGAGATCCTCTTGAACGGCGAGTTACAGCTCAACAAGGAGCAACGCGAGAAGTTCATCTCGGAAAAGAAAAAGAAACTCCTCGACATCCTCACGAAAAATTGCATCAACCCGCAGACCCACAAACCCCACCCACCGCAGCGGATCGAGCGTGCCTTGGAGGAGGCAAAGGTTAACATCGACCCGTTCAACCCGATCGAGGATCAAGTTGAAATTATCGTCAAGTCCCTCCAGCTCGTCATCCCGATACGTATGGAACGGCAACAAATCTTGGTTTCGATTCCGGCCGAGTTTACGGGCAAAGCCTATAACCTGGTCAAGACGCTTGCCTCGATCACGAAAGAGGATTGGAAATCGAACGGAAGCCTGGAGTGCGTGATCGAGATCCCGGCCGGCATATCCATTGAGTTTCTCGATAAACTTAGCAAGCTCACCCACGGGCGTGCCATGACGAAAATCACGGAGGTTAAGAAAGTTTAGGCCAGTCTTCCGAGCGGATCCATCTACATGTCGGTTTCTTTTTCCCCCTTTCTCCACGTGGAAAAATTAATAAGCATTCCACATTTCATTCTCCCTGGTGAGAAAACAGCGTAGACATCTCGTGTCCTCGGACGGAGATAGCGTGTTTGTTTAATGGGTTGTGTTTTTCACCTCCTTTTGAAGAGCATTTCCATGAAATGGTGGAAGTAAAGAGGTCTTGAGTTAGTATGAGCGAGTTTCATGAAGAAGGGGGTTCCAAAAACGAGATCCCCGAAGATGAACATTATGAGGAAGATCTCGCCGATTCCAACACCTTCGACGAGGAGGAACATCCCGACAGTGAGGATCACGGCAAGGCCCCCATAGAAGAAGGTCCAGAGAAATTTGGCGGCGAGGAGGAGGGCGGGCTAGAGGAATCCGGCACACGGGAGGTCGTCACCCCCGGCCAGGTGCTCGGTGCAAAAAGTAAAGACCTGCTCCCCGGCTTCGGAACGGTTGCCGATCCCAAAGGGAATATCATCTCGTTGTATGTGGGATTTCTGCAGAAGCATGGCAAGTACGTAAACGTGATTCCTTTCAAGGGCCGGTACACGCCCCGGGTGGGAGACAAGGTCATCGGCAAGATCGTCGACAAGAACGTCGTTCTATGGAAGCTCGACATCAATGCACCTTGCGTGGCTATCTTGCGTGCCGGCGATGCTGGTGAGGGCGACCGCGGTCGTCGTGAATATGGTGGCGGCGGTAGCAAGGGTGGTTCCCCGCAAGTCCGGCGGCGCTTTGACCGGGGTGGCAAGAAAGAAGACACGTCTCAATATAACGTCGGAGACACGATAATCGCGAAAGTATTGAAGTATGACCGCACGACCGAACCAAGCTTGACCACGGTCGGCCCTGATCTAGGCCCGATACGCGGCGGGTTCATAATGGACATCGCCGTGCCGAAGATCCCGCGTCTTATTGGAAAAGCAGGTTCCATGATCAAGTTATTGAATACACTCACTTCTTGCAAGCTATTCGTGGCCCAGAATGGTGTCGTATGGATCAAAGGAAGAAAAATCGACGAGGAGCGTCTCCTCATCAGAGCGATCAAAAAGATCGAGAACGAAGCACACACGGTCGGCTTGACCGATCGTGTCAAGGAATTCGTTGAAAGCGAGATGAAAAAGGTAAAAGTGTGAGAGATTATGCCATTGTTACCAGAAGGACATCCCGAAAAGATATTCAGGGAAGATGGATTACGTCTCGATGGACGGAAGCCGGACGACCTTCGTGACATCCGCCTCGAGATCGGCGTGCTCAAGAATGCCGATGGCTCGGCTATGATATGTCACGGGAAGAACCGCATTATCGCCGGCGCCTACGGGCCGCGCGAGGTGCATCCGCGCCACCTGGCACAGTCTGATACAGGTATATTGCAAGTACAATACCGAATGTCCACGTTTTCGGTGGGCGAGAGAAAGACTCCCGTGCCTGGTCGCCGGGAGAAGGAGATCAGCATGGTGGTACAGCACGCATTGGAGCCCGTGCTGTTTCTCGAACAATACCCGAATTCGACGATCGATATCTTCATCCAGGTTATGACCGCCGATGGCGGCACCCGATGCGCGAGCATCACTGCAGCGGCACTCGCATTGGCGGATATGGGCATTCCTATGCGGGACCTGGTTACCGGCGTTGCCGTGGGAAAGATAAACAACAAGCCTATTCTCGACCTCGCGGATTACGAGGACAAGTGGGAAGAGGGTGCCGCGGATATGCCCGTGGCTGTTATGATGAACGAGAAGAAGATCACCCTTTTGCAGCTGGACGGCCAGGTTAGCATCGACGAGTACGAGCAGATGCTAAACCTCGCGCTCAAGGGCGCGGAGAGAATCTATGAACTCCAGAAGGAGGCGCTCAAGAAGAAATATACCTCAGAGCTTGTCGGAGGAAGGTGATCGCGATGGACCTGTCGATATCGAAAAAGATTTCCACTATTGAGAAGGATTATATGCTCGATTTACTCTCGCGCGGGACTCGTCTTGATGGTCGCGGTTTTCTCGAATACCGGGAGATCAAGATCGACGCCGGCCCCATGTTGAAGGCGGAAGGCTCTGCGCGCGTTTGTATCGGCGACACGCAAGTCTGCTGCGGCATCAAATACGAGACTGGGACTCCCTTTCCCGACACCCCTAACGAAGGCGTGATCACAGCAATGGCGGAGTTCGTTCCGTTCGCGTCCCCTATGTTCGAGAGCGGGCCACCAGACGAGAACGCGATCGAGCTGGCGCGCGTGGTGGACCGAGGAATAAGGCACTCGGATCTCGTTGATAGAACGCGCTTAGTCATCAAGCCGGGCGAGGAGGTGTTCTTGCTATTCGTCGATCTCTATTATATGATGCACAACGGGAACCCGTGGGACACGGCAAGCCTTGCCGCGCTCTGTGCCCTTAAAACCACGATGATCCCAGCGCTCAAGGAGAAAGATGTCAACGGCAAGAAGTTCCTCGTTCCAGAAGGCGAACCGCAAGCCCTGGGCATCCAGGATTATCCGGTCACTATCACATTTGCGAAAATCGGTGATTACATCATCGTCGATCCGGGATTAATGGAAGAACTCATCTCCGATGCACGCATAAGCTATTGCATCAACAAGAACGGGTTGATCACCTCGATCCAGAAGAACGGGTCGGGAACTTTCACGACCGAGGAGCTCCTCAAGGCGGCAAGGAACGCCAGGGACTTGGCTCCCGCCTTGCAGCAGAGAGTCAAGAACTACACGCGGGATCTTACCAACATGTAGTTCCCATACAATTCCTTTTTTTCGTGTAACAAAACCATCCTCGCCGAGGGAACACCATTTAATATTGCGTTGCATTGTTTTGTTATAGCTCGAAGGTGTTCAAGGATGGCACGTCGAACCAAGAAGGTCGGAATCACCGGGCGTTTTGGGGCACGGTATGGAACACTCGTCCGGTACCGAACCAAGAAGATCTTGTCGTACAAGACCGACATCCAGAAGTGCCCGAAATGCCAGAACCGCACGATCTCGCGGAAATCGGTCGGCCTCTGGAAATGCCGGAAATGCGGCGCCACGTTCACGGGCGGTGCTTACACGCTCACGACGACCCAGGGATTGCTTTGCGCGCGCGTAACGAAGCGCAAGGAGCGAGAAACATCGGCGTGATTTCCAGCCGTGGACCGCCGTTCTCTCATTCTCTACTATGGTGCGTTTTATTGGAAAACCTAGGCGACTTTGTTTTCAGCATCCGTTTCACCATCAAGGACGATCGGTTCGTCAAATCGATACCGAAGCTGCTCGGCTTGGAACTCGGCGACCTCGGCGGTTCGTCCGGCCGGATCCATGACTTGCAGATCCTGGACGACGGCAAAGGCAACGTCACCATCCAGGCTCGGGCCAACGACATGACGGGCTTCAAGATCGCGGCGAATTCCATCAATCGCTACATAGAGATCATCGGAAAAGTCGTTGAAATGGTTCAAAAGGGATTGAATAACAGCGAATAAAAATATAGACTATCTTGGACATCGAGCGCTAGCCTCCATCGTGGTTCCTGGCGAAAAGTCCAAGATTTTCCAAGCGTGAAGAAAAGGTCGACGCTGCCGAAATCTTTAAGCAATAGCTCATGGAAACAATGGATGCATGATGTCGCAAGAATTACCCCCAGATCTCCAGCAAAAGATCCGAAATTTCCAGATTCTCCAGCAAAATTTACAAAGCTTGACCGAGCAAAAGTATTCGCTTGAGGCACAATTAAAGGAGATAACGTCCGCAAAGGAATATCTCGATAAAGCTCCAGCTGATGTAAAGATATTCAAATCAATAGGAGGCATTATGGTGGAAGCAACGAAGGAGAAGGCAGCGGCCGATCTCAAGGAAAATGACGAGATTCTTTCTGCTCGGGTCAAAAAGCTGGATATGACCATCGAGAAGACCAAGGCAAAATACGAAGAGCTGAAGAACGACATCAATACTTCTTTGAAAAACAGGATGGGATGAGCTGCAGCCAGCCCGTCCGCGCAGCGTGGTGCTGGTATGACCCTTCCCCCTAAAATCGCCCCAATCGACTCATTCTTGAAAGATTTTTCTCACGTGATAGCCAAGAGCCCCGAGATCGTTCTCATTTCCCACGAGAACATGGATCCAGATGCCGTCGGGTCGATAGCCGGGATCATGGGGCTGGTCGAGGGCGTGGCCCCTAGAGGGGCTTCCATAAAGGTTTTTCCACCGTCCGTCTCGAAACTCTCCCGGAAGCTGCTCGATACATGGCAAATCGCTCTGCCCTTCATCCAGGCATTGCCAGATTCGGATTTCCTCCCTATCATGCTCGACACGCAGAACATTGCCACGGTGATCAAGACCTCCCCATTAAATGTCGAGGCACTGCAATCGCGAAGCATCATCATCGATCACCACCAGAACCAAGGTTTGCCTTCGCAGCTTGGCTTTATCGATAGTAACGTGCAAGCAAACTGCGAGATCGTGGTAAACATGTACAGGGTACTTGGGAAACCACTCGGATTCCCGATCAACCGTGCCTTGCTTGCCGGCATCTTGTTTGATTCAGGCAATTTGCGCTATGCTAGGAACGTCACCATACGGGCAGTCGCCTCGTTACTTGATTCCGGGCTGGACATCGCGGATTTCAAGGGACTAATGGTGGAAACCATGGACATCTCTGAACGCATCGCCCGGTTAAAAGCTGGGATGCGATGCAGCTTGATACGCATCGGAGACGTGATTATAGCTTCCAGCGAGGTATCCACGTTCGAGGCCAGCGCGTGCCGGGGGCTGATCGGCCTCGGTGCCGACATATCCATCGTTCTCGCAGAGAACAAGGGGGACGTGCGCATATCCGCTCGCCAAACAGGTGAATGCCAAAAGGCGTACCGTGTTGATCTCGCAAGCATCATGCATTCAATTTCGGAAACCATCGGCGGCACGGGGGGCGGCCACGAGCTTGCCGCCGCGGCGAGCGGCTCGAAGAATGGGGCGAGCGCCTTGAAAGAAGCGATAAAAGCGATTGAGGACATAATTAACGCGAGCACGCGCCCGCAATGAGGCCTGGATTCCCTTGGCAGAACGCCCCATCATCGAAATCAACGACGTCACATTCGCGTACCAGAACACGAATGACCAACCCGTCTTGAACGGGGTCAACGTGCATTTTTTTCCAGGAACCGTTTCCATAATCTGCGGGCCGACGGGAAGCGGCAAGACGACGCTCGTGCGGTTGCTCAACGGGCTCATACCCCACTTCTACGAGGGGGTTATGAAGGGAAACATAATCGTCGACGGGATCAACACCAAGGACACGTCAACGGCCAAGCTTGCACAAGTCGTGGGCATGGTGTTCCAAAATCCGGAAAACCAGCTCGTTTCCTCGTCGTGCGAGCGGGAGATTGCCTTCGGACCTGAGAACCTCGGGATCCCGCGGTCTGAGATCTGCGAGCGCGTCGAATCCGTTATCCAGCTGCTCGGCTTGCACGAGATCCGCGACAGCTCCCCGAACGAGTTATCTGGCGGTCAGAAGCAGAAGGTTGCGATAGCTGCGGCGCTGGCCTTGAAGCCGAGGGTCTTGGTGTTCGACGAGCCCACATCCAACCTCGATCCCGAATCCATCTCCAAGCTCGGTGGGATTATCGAAACTATCAAGACGCAGCTCAACTCGACGATCATCATCGTGGAACACCGTTTAGAGCCGTTCTTGAACATCGCCACGCACATTGCTTGCATGAAAGATGGCACAGTCATACTTTATGACACGACGGAAAACGTCGTCCGCAACAATGCCTTTTACCAGATAGGCGTGCAAGTCCCAGTCGTATTGAAAATATTTCATCAATTACATTATGAAGGCGTTTATTCCGGCCCATTTCCACTCGGCACAGATAAAGGCCTATCCATCTTGAGAGAACTCATGTGATGGACGTGATGCACCCGTGATCGAGTTCCGATCGGTTTCGTATCAGTACCCGGATGGCCAGGTTGCGCTGCACGACGTGAGCATCCGCATTGATGCTGGATCCTTCGTTGCCGTACTCGGGGAGAACGGGGCCGGGAAAACCACGTTCGTAAAATGCATCAACGGGCTCATCAAACCAACCAAGGGCGATGTACTGGTTGATGGGATGTCGACTAGAAATGCAAGTGTCGCTCAAATGGCAAAAAA
>Ga0172365_10000488_pt1 | contig 26418 bp, 31 predicted proteins | sample LakKivSesite48cm_FD_114535 | JGI IMG/M metagenome (GOLD analysis project Ga0172365, IMG submission 114535) | Sediment microbial communities from Lake Kivu, Rwanda - Sediment site 48cm | ecosystem: Environmental > Aquatic > Freshwater > Lake > Sediment | place: Rwanda: Western Province, Lake...
CGAGAGCGAAAAAAATTTCACCTGATGACGCAAAAGACAATGTGATAAAGACAATAATGAAACTTTTGAAAAAATGAGTAAAGTAATCAGAGAACAAATAGACTATGGAGATTATCCTGAAAGAATGGACCCTAATCTCGAAAGAAAGCTCAAAAGTGCTGAAAGTTTATATGCTCAGAATCCTGCATTCAGGAAAGGAGCTAAAGATGTTTCAAGAATTGCAAGCTCAAGATTCAAAAAGGTTGTTGATAAACTCAGACAAGCAAGGACTTTACAGAGCATCACACCAAATATGATTCAAAGAATATACATGGAGGAAATGAGTAAAGTCCCTATGATTATTCAAATCGAAGCTAGACACAGAGAAGAACTTGAAGAATTGGCAAAAAAAGTTTCATTGGAAGAGACTGAAGTGCCTGAAGGATGGTATCAAATCGAGGCTTTATTAAATAGAGAGCCGATTGATGTTTCAAATTTCAGGTTTGACCCTGAGGAAGACGAAGAAGAAGAGGAAGAAAATGAAAAGCAAAAAATAGAGATTCCATCTTTTGATGTTGAAGACTTAACAAAAGAAGAGGAGTTAGAATTAGAAAAACACAAGAGAAATCTAATCAACGCTATTGTACAGGGTGCTGCAAAGAAAGGTCATTACCTTTTTCAAAAACCAGAGGTTAAAGCCGAATTGGATAGAATTGATTCAAGACTATATCCCGCATATTTGGGAGTTATGGCAATCAACGATTTCCTATACTTTAGTATGGAACAGATGATTGAACAAATGAGTGCAACAGGAAATGGAGTTGCTGGAAAAGTAGAATTACAAGACGCAGATGAAGAAGGTGGTGATGAAGGTGGAGGTGAAGAAAAACCAGACACTAAAATCGTTGCTGAAGGATTAATATTCCCAATTTTGACACACGAAATAATCAAAGGTGTGAAAGCGGCTAATGCGAGATTCGGTCTTCCTACCGACCCGAGTATGAGAGAAAAAGTAAAATCTCAAGTCGATATTCTATCAAATGAGCCGATGCAACTACGTATCGGACCTGAAGTTGTTGAAAAAATAAGATTCTCTCTTCCTGATAAAATGTTCGATGAATCAAACAAGGGATTAATAAACTGGTTTGAAATTCAATTATACCAAATTCCCGCTCAAGAATTTTTGGAAATTATAGGTAATGCCATTTCTGAGGATGAATCCAAACAGAAAAAGGCGACTGAAAAATTTGAGGAAATCATGAAAGAAGCAATGGAATTGAAAAGAAAATATGAAGATTATCAAGAGGAGCAAGGTGATGAGGGTAGTGATGATGAAGGTGATGATTTAGATGATTTCTTGGGAAGCTTGGGTATATCAAGACCCAAATAATTTTCTGTGACCAAAGAACAATTAATTATTGAAGTAACAAAATGCATGAGGAACACTCCTTATGCGTTGAGGACGTATTTGCAGACCTATGACAACACGGTATCCAAATATGTCCCTTTGGACCTCTTTCCCGACCAAATACGACTCATCGAGGATTATGATGAGTTTAATGAGAATATAGCACTCAAATACAGACAAGCCGGTGTAACAACCGTCACCGCCGCTTGGGCTTCCAAGAAATTGGTTTTTGCAAAGAAACAAAAACCTGAAAAAATACTGATTATTGCCAACAAATTGGATACATCCGTTGAGATGGCAAATAAAATCAGAGGGTTTACTGAGCAATGGCCAGCATGGGTTGGTGTTGGATTTTCTGTAGAAAAAAATTCACAAAGACATTTTAAACTATCAAATGACTGTGAAGTGAAAGCGGTTGCTACTTCAAAAGATGCCTTACGTGGTTATACACCAACAATTTTGATTTTCGATGAAGCTGCGTTCATTGAAGCTGACAACGACTTTTGGTCTGCTTGTATGGCCTCACTTTCCACAGGTGGTAAAGTAATAGTTGTATCTACCCCTAATGGTTATGACCCAATATATTATGAAATATATGACCAAGCCCTAAGAAAGATGAATGAATTCAAAATCTCTGAGATGTTTTGGTATAGAGACCCAAGATATACCAGGGATTTGTATGTGGTAAAAACCACAGATTTAGTTCATTTTTTATTGAATAGGGAAGACTATCCCCAAGATATCGTAGTAGACTTATCAGTTGATAATCCATATGAGAGAGACCATAAAATTACAACGGATTATATATCCCAAGGATATAAGCCTTGTTCTGCGTGGTTTGAAGGTATGGTGAAAAAACTCAAGTATGATAGGAGAAGAGTAGCTCAGGAATTGGAGTGTAATTTCTTAGGTTCAGGTGATAACGTATTTGAATCTGAACTCATGCAAAATATTTCACACAATCAGTTGATGGAACCAACAGCAAAAATGATGGGGGGTTCACTGTGGATATTCAAAGAACCCGAAAATAATCACAAATATGTTATGGGTGTGGATGTGTCAAGAGGAGACTCTGAAGACTTTTCTTGTATTGAAATTATTGATTTTGATAGTCGTGAACAAGTATTGGAATACGTTGGAAAGGTTCCCCCTGATGTCATAGCAGAAATTGCATATAAGTGGGGTTCAATGTATAATGCCTATTGTGTTATAGATATTACGGGGGGTATGGGAGTGTCAACAGCAAGAAAAATGCAAGAGATGTCATACGCCGCGGGACTTTACGTTGACAACGTGGACCCATCAAAAAAATGGAAATGGGACCCAAAACTTAATGAAAAAATACCAGGAATTAATTTCAACTCCAAAAGGGTTCAAATTATTTCAGCGTTTGAAGAAGCTATGAGACATGACTTCAAAATATATTCACATCGTCTCTACAATGAAATGAATACTTTCATTTATATCCATGGAAGACCTGACCACCAAAAAGGTCATCATGATGATTGTATTATGGCTATGTCAATGGCAATTTATGTCGCTGAAAAGAATTTTCAATCACTTCAAAAGGTTGTCAATCATACAAAGGCTATGCTTAATTCTTGGACTAGTATTAGTCACGAAAACAAAAACACATCTGAATTTTTTAATCCCATGGTTCCACAAATGGGACGTCAGAACACACACATACCCGGTCAAGCTTCTCGTAGTGACTATCAGAAATATGGATGGTTATTTGGGGTAAAATAACTATTTATATTATCAGGGTATAAAGTAAAATTGTAAAATGAGTGAACAGAATTTAACGGTGTGGCAAAGGTTATCCAAAACCTTTGGTCCAAATTCGCTTCTGAATCAAGATTATCCTACTTACAAGTTCGATAAGAAAGAACTTCTTAGAACTAAAAGTAGAGATGAATACGAGAGAGAAAAACTACAGGCTCGACAGAGTTATTATCTTGCAAATCAGTGGGCTAAGGTAGAAAACAATTTATATTCTCAAGCAATTTATTACGAACCATCGAGACTTTCTGCTCAATACGATTACGAATCAATGGAGTATACTCCTGAGATTTCAGCGGCATTAGACATCTATGCTGAGGAGTCTACAACACCAAACGAGGATGGATTCATTCTTCAAATTTATTCTGAATCCAAAAGAATAAAAGGTGTTTTAGCAGATTTATTTAATAACAACTTGGACATCAATACCAATCTCCCAATGTGGACGAGAAATACCTGTAAGTACGGGGATAATTTTGTCTATTTAAAATTGGACCCTGAAAAAGGGGTAGTTGGATGTCAACAATTACCAACAATTGAAATAGAACGTAGAGAGGTCGGGGTAAGTCAAAAAATTTCAATTGAACCTGAAAAACCTGAAGATAGAAAAGCTCTACATTTCGATTGGAAAAATAAAAATATGACTTTCCAATCTTGGGAAATGGCTCACTTCAGATTACTTGGAGATGACAGGAGATTACCATATGGAACTTCAATGTTAGAAAAGGCAAGAAGAATTTGGAAGCAACTTCTTCTTTCTGAAGATGCGATGTTAATTTATCGTACATCGAGAGCACCTGAAAGAAGAATTTTCAAAGTATTTGTTGGGAATATGAATGATGATGATGTTGAAGCCTACGTACAACGTGTTGCAAACAAATTCAAAAGAGAGCAAATTGTAGATAGTAAAACGGGACAAGTAGACATGAGATTCAATCAAATGGCGGTAGACCAAGATTATTTTGTTCCTGTTAGAGACCCCGCAGCACCAAGTCCAATCGATACTTTAGCGGGTGCACAAAACCTGTCTGAAATCGCCGATATCGAATATATTCAGAAAAAACTCTTGACCGCACTTAGAGTCCCAAAAGCTTTTTTAGGATTCGAAGAAGTTGTTGGTGATGGTAAAAATTTGTCCTTACAAGACATTCGTTTTGCAAGAACCATCAATAGGATTCAAAGAAGTATGCTTCAGGAACTTAACAAAATTGCGATTGTTCATCTGTTCTTGTTAGGTTTTGAAGATGAATTGGAAAATTTCACTTTAGGTCTTACAAACCCTTCAACCCAAGCCGACTTACTGAAAATTGATGTTTGGAAAGAAAAAGTTTTACTATACAAAGATTTGGTTTCCGACCCTGGAAATGGTATTTCTGCCACTTCATCGACTTGGGCTAAAAAACATATTTTTGGTTGGTCTGATGATGAGGTTAAGATTGATTTACAACAACAAAGAATTGAAAGAGCTGTAGGTGAAGAGTTGAAGCAAACACCAACTGTGATTTCTAAGACCGGTGTATTTGACAATATAGACAAACTTTATGGCTCATCAACAGGAGCAACACCATCAGCCGGTGCTGAGACAACACCAGGTGGAGAAGAAGTACTCGGAGGTTTTCCTGGTGGGGGAGAAGAAGTCCCACCACCTGAAGCGGCTCCATTGGAGGCTCCTGAAGCGCCCGCTCCAGCTGAGGCGGCAGTAACGCCTGAGTCCAAACAGAAAGACATGAATATTTTAGTCGAAACTGATTTGATTGAAGGTAAACAAATCATAGATTTGGGGCACGGACAAAAATCTTTAGGAAAAATTTCTGAGGAATTGGATAAGTTGTTGAACTCTTAATATTTATTACAAAACGTAGAAATAATGACAATCGGTCAGATAAAATCAATTATAGAGGAAAACTTACTCAGTTCTTACAAAAATGAGAAAGAGTTTAAAAAAACCTTAAGAGAGTTCAAAGAGAACGTATTGAACGATAAAAGGTTTTCAAAATTATTTTCTGTGTACGAACAGCTTTCGACTCCTCAAGGATTATCTGAGAAAGATGCTGAGCTTTTCTTGGATGAAGGTGTAAATTTGATTTCCAAGATTATTCCTTCAGTTAAAATGCCTTATTCCAAAAACACATCCAAAACCAATATCTACGTTGATATTGACAATTTAGTTTACACCACAAAACACAATATCAGTGAAAGAATTCAATCCAAAAAAAATATCATAGGTTTACTAATGAGTGAACCAAAAAGGATTGAGGAATCTGTAAAAATTCCAGTGAGCTCAATGGTAAAAATTGCGAATCAAACTTTGGAAAATTACATTCAATCGATGGATTCAGGAAGTAAAAAACTTTTTTTGGAGGTTATTAAATCTGATAAAGAAACACTCGAAAAACAATACTCGTCCCTGAAAGAATCTACCATCTCAAAACTTAATAATTTACTTTCAACTCAAGATGAATCAGAAATGAAGGTCAAAATTTCTGAAACAATCGAAAAACTTCAAAACGAGAATTTTACACAAATCAATTACGTAAAATTGATTTCTTTAGAAAACGGCCTATAATCCGTTTTTCTTTTTTTCTTTGTAAATTGCTTTAAATAATTTTTTCCTCTTTTTTACAGACCTTTTTTCAAATTCCTTTCGTTCATTCAGAATTTGGTTCTGTTTCGTTTTGATAACTTTATTCTTTAGTAGTTTGAGAGATTTCTCTAAGTTATCGTTATTTTTTATTTCTATTATCAACATATTATGATATAAATATCATTATTCATTTCATTTTTGACTATTGGGAAAACTACTCGTATTTTTATAAAAATAAACTTAATGTAATATGAGTATTAATGAAAAAAGGCAAAAGTGTAAAACTAAATCTGTTCAATCCAATTAAATCTATGTATGGAACAGTTGACTCCAAAAATTTGAAATCAATTTTTATAAACATCCAATCATGGGTCACACCCAAACAAGAAATGGAAAATTGGAACAGAATTGTTAGTAACCTAAGTAGACAAATAAAACACTCTGTATACGACTCAAACAAATCAGAAATTTTTTTATCAAAAACAATAATTGACTTAGACTTGAGAGTAAGTGGAATATCCGCAGGAAAAAAATCTTTTTTCAACTTGGAAGTTAATTTATTTGCAAGTGAAGAATTGGATTTCAAATCCGAAAATATGAAAAAAGAAATCAAAACAATTATAAAATCTATCTATCAAAACAACATCAAAAAGAACAAGTATTTTGATTTCTCAAAGTCCAAAAAATAATCAACATTACAATTCTGTATATTTATCTGAAAACATAGGATGAAACAATTAAGAATACTGGAAGCCCATGAACTTGGGCATGGAATTTTGATTGAGATGGACGCAGGTTTTATAAATCCTCAAGATTCGCTCAATCTACCATTAATGGAACAGGCAAAAAAAATGGATTTCAAAAATCCATTTGAGTTTTATGCTGTCCTACAGAAATATGACACAGCAAATCGTAATGGAAGATTTTATCCTGAGAAAATTCTTAAAAGAGAAGCTGACAGATATAAAAAAATAATTCAAAAAGGTTTATCAACTTCAGAGCTTAATCATCCTGAATCCTCTTTGATTGATTTGGATAGGGTATCACATTTAATCACAGACATTTGGTGGGACAAAAATATATTGATGGGAAAACTCAAATTGTTGACAAGTCCAGGTTTTCATGAATCAGGTGTAGTTTCTTGTAAAGGAGATGTTGCAGCAAATTTAATGAGACAAGGAGTAACGATGGGGGTTTCCTCTCGTGGTGTCGGGTCACTGAAAAAAGTTGGTGAAAGAAATGAAGTACAAGATGATTTTGAATTGATTTGTTTTGATTTAGTGTCCTCACCCTCAACACCAGGAGCATATTTATTCTCCAACATCGATGAAAGAGGTCAATATGAAGAAAATCTTGAAGAAGAAAAAAAATCCAAAATAGAAGGTTCAATGGACAAGTCTATTGATTTAATGAAAAAACTTACCGATTTTTTGGGAAAATAATTTTATGGACGAAAAGTACTTTGTAGCAAAAATTCAATATGAACTTCCTGATGAAACAACAGGTAAAATTAAAAAAATTAGAGAAGAAAAATTAGTAAAAGGTTTTTCTGTTACAGATGTTGAGGCAAAAGTTACCAAAAGGTATGAAAGTTTTTCATATGATTGGCGAATAACATCAGTTTCCGAAAGTAAAATCGATGAAGTAATTGAAAAGTAAAAGAGTGGTTTACCACTCTTTTTTTTTTGAATATATTTATTAAGAAAATCATTATGCATTTTCTCGTACAATCCCAAAATAACACTTCAAATAATTTCAGAGTAATAAATGCATCTTCTTGGTCAAATTGCCTTTCATATATGGAAGGTACAGGTGATGTTATTCAACAAATAAGTAATCTATCGGACTCAGTTTCAGTAATCGCAGCTAGCCCTTCATCGACTAAATCTTATAATGTAAGGTTGAAGGAAACGTCTACTGGTGACGTAATCACTTACATAATTTTTCAAGAAAATTATTCCGATTTACAAAATTGGATATCTCAACAGACGGGAAAAACCGTAGTACAGATTTTACTGAGTGAAAAAACTTACGTCAACGTATAAAATTGACAAACTTTTTTGATAATCAACAATATTTATTAGTTAAATCATAACAAATTTCTATGCAAGAAAATAAAAATTTAGTAGAAGAGGCGCTTATTCAAATGAAAAACGTTGAAGAAGCTATAGCCGAAAACGCAAAAGGAATACTTGCTTCGACAATGAAGGAAGAAATCAACCAATTAGTAAAAGAATCTCTTTCTGAACAAGATGAGATTGACATCGATGCTGAAATGGGAATACCAAGTTCTGATGAGGAGTTAGGTATGAATATTGATGTTGAAGATGACGTGGAGGGTGACATGGGTATGGAACTCGACATGGATGCTGAAGAATCTCCAATCGATTTGACTGGAGCATCTGATGAGGAAATTTTGAAAGTCTTCAAAGCAATGGGCGAAGAAGATGGAATTATCGTAACAAAAGACGATGAAGAAATTCAACTCACAGATAACGATTCTGATAATGAGTATATCATCAAACTCAAAGAGTCAAAATCTAAAATCAATGAAGACGATATGGTTGCAAAAATCGTAGACGACATCTTCAATTCTCCTGAATCTGAAGATGAAGAGGAAAAAATTGATTTTTCAAAATTAAACTCTGATGATGAGGATGAAATGGCAATGGCTATGGATTCCGAAGAAGAGATGATGTATGAAATCACACTTGACGAAGAGGATGGCGAAGATGACGAATCAAAGCTTGACGAAGAGGATGGCGAAGATGACGAATCAAAGCTTGACGAAGAGGATGGCGAAGATGACGAATCAAAGCTTGACGAAGAGAGTGATGACGAATCAATTCTTGACGAAGAGGATGGCGAAGATGACGAATCAATTCTTGACGAAGAGAGTGATGACGAATCATTAGATGAGGCATACAATCACAAGAAAGCAATTAAACCTAAAGGTGTTGGAATTGGCAGTGGTCCAAAATTTTCTTATAAAGCTACAAAGGGTGGTTTTAATGAAAAGAAAAAAGAAGGTCCAAAATCTGTTGGTACAGGTAAAGCAAAATTCGAATACAAGAAAGGTGCTAATATGGAAGGTACATCCAAGAAAGTTGAAACTAAAGAAGGTCACTACGGAATGAATAAGGGTGATAAATCTAAAACTCACAAAGGAGATGAAGATTATACAACCAAAAAAGGTGATACTTTGAAAAGAAAGGCTTTCACAAAAGAAGAGACAAAAGAAGCAGCTAGAACATATGGCATGGGTTCTAAAGAGGGTAGAGGTCTGAGAAAGGGCATTACCAATAATAGAAACTATGTATATGGTCCTAACGGAGTAAAAGTAGAGTCTCTCGAAGCAGAAGTTAGTATGTTGAGAGAAAAAAATGAAGAGTATAGAAAAGCTTTGAATTTGTTCAGAGAAAAACTAAATGAAGTTGCAATCTTCAATTCAAATTTAGCTTACGCTACAAGACTTTTCACGGAACATTCAACGACTAAAAAAGAAAAAATCAATATCCTCAGAAGATTCGATTCTGTTGAAACTTTGAAAGAGTCAAAATCTCTTTATAAGTCTATCAAAGATGAATTATCTACTGTTGAAACTAAATCGATTACCGAATCAGTTGAGAAGTTAAATACTACTGTATCATCAGGTTCAGCAATCAATCTTATCGAGTCAAAAACCTATGAAAATCCTCAGTTCTTGAGAATGAAAGATTTGATGACTAAGATAAAATAATAAATAAACAAAACTAAAATACTCAAAAAAATGGGAGCATTATTAGAATCAGGTCTTGTTGGTAACATCGGTCTTAAGCACCTAAAAGTTATCAAAGAAGACACAATCAGTAAATGGGACAAATTAGGATTCCTTGAGGGTCTTAAAGGTCACATGAGAGAAAACGTAGCTCAGCTTTATGAAAACCAAGCAAGCTATTTAATCAATGAAGCGGCGACTACATCTGACACAGGTGCATTCGAAACTGTGGTTTTCCCTATCGTTAGAAGAGTTTTCTCTAAATTGTTAGCTAACGATATCGTATCTGTACAAGCTATGAATTTACCAATCGGTAAATTGTTCTACTTTGTACCTAACATTCAGAACTATGAAACAGGTGGTTCTCAAGCTGACAACACAGGTATTCACTACAAACCAGTAGGTGCACCTAGTGGACCAACTGCAGATGACCCAAATGATGGTTACAATTACAACAACGGTAGAGATTTGTATGACAGATTCTACGAAGGTAATGAACCAGCTTTGGACCCTCCAGGTTTGTTCGACTATTCTAAAGGTCAGTTCTCAGCTATCACAGGTACTGCGGTAACTTCTGTTTGGAATAATACAACATTGAATTTGGAACCTTCTGGTTATTCAACTGATAACTACAGAAAAGTACTTCTTATCATGTCAGGTTTTGCATCTGATGGAGCTGGTAAACTTATCGGTCCTGATGGTCAACCTATGGATAACGAGTCTTTCTTAGCTGACCTTACCCTCTACGGAAGTACAACAGCAACTAACCCAACAACTGGTGTTGGTAGAAACGCTGGACCATACCTCTTCAGAGTTGTTACTCAAAGATATGGTAAAGGTATTGTAGAGTATGGTAACAACAACCAAACTTTACTTTTCCCTGGGTCAAGAACTGGCGGTGGTCAGTACGATGATATCTGTACTGCAGACGGAGAAATTTATCTAGAAGTAGACCTTCAAGTTCCTTGTTGCGTAAGTTGCACAGGATGTATTGATGGTTATACAGGTTCAACTTTCTCTTCAACTACAGGTAACAACCAAGCTTTCACACCTGTTTACAGAATTTACAAGAATTTGGAATTTGAAGACAGAATGGGTGAGGTTTCCTTTGACCTTATGTCAGTAACAGTTTCTGTGACTGAAAGAAAATTAAGAGCTCAATGGTCTCCAGAAATGGCACAAGACGTTGCAGCATTCCACAACATCGACGCTGAGGCTGAATTGACAGCTTTATTGTCTGAGCAAGTTGCGGCTGAAATCGATAGAGAAATCTTGAGAGACCTTAGAAAAGGTGCAGCTTGGAACTTGAGATGGGACTACAACGGCTGGAAGAGATTAGGTACTAATGCAGTTCCTTATACTCAGAAAGACTGGAACCAAACGCTTATCACAGCAATCAACCAAATTTCAGCTCAAATCCACAAGTCTACCTTAAGAGGTGGCGCTAACTGGATTGTTGTATCTTCTGAAATCAGTGCAATTTTTGATGATTTGGAATATTTCCACGTATCAAACGCAGCTCCTGAGCAAGACCAATACAACATGGGTATTGAAAGAGTTGGTACTCTTGCTGGTAGATATCAAGTGTATAGAGACCCTTATTTCCCACCGAACCAAGTATTGTTGGGTCACAAAGGTACATCTTTACTTGACACAGGTTACATCTACGCACCATATGTACCTCTACAACTTACACCAACAATGTATAATCCATTCAACTTCACACCAATCAAAGGTATCATGACTAGATACGCTAAGAAAATGGTGAACAACAGATTCTACGGTAGAATCACAGTTGATGGTGTTAGAACATTCGATTTGAAAGAGTTGAGATAATATGGTCTAACCAAAATATAAAAGGGTCCCAATCGGGACCCTTTTTTTTAATTTGTATCGTTATTTATATTTTTGGAATTCAAAATAAATAATGATTTTGAAATAATTTCAGTCTCACTCATGGAGTATATTCCTTGAGAATATGCAAATTCCAAACCTTTGTTGATGAAAATTAACGATTGTTCGAATGTGAGATTATCGATTAAATTTCTCACATCTTTGTCAGATTTATAGCCAATTGATGAGAATAAGTATCCCTGAAACTCGTCTTGTATATTATCCATTACTGATGATATTTATATTAGTAAAAATATATGAAAAAAAATCATATAAATGAAGCAACTGGTGCTGCAAACGCGGGTAAAGTAAAAGTACCTTTGGTTTTGGCTCCAAGACTTTGGGAAAAAGAGCCGCTTAAACCATTCGTTTCTCCCGTTTCGAGTTATATAAGTGCAATGAACGCTTATGATAGTTACGATGGTGAAATGGAACGTTCCGAAAAAATAATTTCACAAAATGAACGCAAATCAGTAAAAAAAGCAAAAAGTGCTATAAAAATGTTTTCGCAAAATGACCAGGATGGTAATCCTATAAATGGATATTCGCCAAAGGGGAGCGATGTCTCTGGTACCCCCCCTGAAATTATTAAAAAAGCAAAGATGAATCCTAAAAATTATGAAAGAGTTCTCAAAGAAGATTTAGCAGTTTGGTTTGGTACGAAGAAAAAACCAAAAGGTAGTAAGCAACCAAAAGGTCCGTGGGTTAATATCTGTAGAAAAAAGGAAGGTGGTGGACATCCACCTTGTGGTAGACCTGATGCATCAAGTAAAGGATATCCGAAATGTAGGGCTGTGGGTGTTGCGTCAAAAATGTCAGATTCACAAAAAAGAGCCGCTTGTTCCCAAAAAAGAAGAGAGGAAAAAAAAGACCCGAAAATTGGCACAGGAAATAAACCAACTATGACATCATACAAACCAAGGAAAGAATCTCTCGAAAGGGTTATCAGAAATATCCTTAAAGAGATATATGAACCGAAAAAATTATATCCTGTCGAGTCTGTATATATGGGAATTGCTAATGCACCAAGGGAAATAAAACAAGTTGTGTCAAGATTGGAACCAATACCGTGTGTAAACGAAAGAGGTGAGAAAAGGTCGTGTTTTCGAATTCCTGAAGTTTTGTATGTGTATTTTTCAGGAAACTATTGATTGAGTTTTGATAATATATTTTTTAGTGAGTGTTGAATATTACTTGTAATTTCCAATTCTAATTCCTCACGTCTTCTTTCCAATTCTAAATCGAAGGTTTCCAACAAATCTGAGTATAAATCTGTGCTTTCGATGTAAACACTATAACTATAAACGTGGTTTATTAAATGAATTGTAGAATTGTTCATAACAATGAACATATCAAATTCGTCGTTTTTGATAAAACGTTTGGAGGACTTTGGTGCGTAGTTTAGTTTAGAAGATTCACGAGGAATCAGTTGTTTACAAATTTCAATTGAAAATTGTTCTTCTTGTGTGACGAGGGGTCTTGGGTCGAATTTTTCCTTAAGTGTTAAATATATTTTGAACAACAAGCGAGGTATATATCCAACAATTTCTTTGTTTTTCATCTTAATTCTTGAATAATAAATTTAAGAAATTTTTCCATGTTTCCAAATCATTTTCATTCCTACCCATATTAGCGGTATAACAACATAAAACGACATTATCTTTTGTGTATTCCTTATTTCTATCTAATCTATCTAATGATGGTTGTTGAGGATGTTTTGATTTGTTTGAGGGGACCAAGGGTATTTTGAACCAATAACATAAACCTTTTTGATTTAAGAAAATTTCATTTATGTCTGACACAGTCAAATTATTTTTGATTCCTCTATATCTTGAGTCATGAATCAAAGTATTTTGCCATAATCTTACTCTTCTCTCTTTTTGCTTAATCCCTTCTATTTTCCTAAACTCGTAACTTTCTCTTTTTTTTCGTTTGTACTCACGTGTTATATTGAGAACACAGTTTTTACATTTTTTTCCTCTTTGGGATTTGTAAAAATCTTCTATATTTTTTTCGATATTACAAACGACACATAATTTTTTATCCATATATATAAATATATGGATAAACATAAAGGAAATAAAAAAAGGTAGATTTTTCTACCTTTTTTCAATCTTTAACAATATGGTGCGGAACACCTTTTTTTTCCATCAAGACCAGGCATTGTTCCTTTACAAACCTGTACTCCGTAACCATTACTGTAGGCGGAGGGAAAAACTTTAAATTTAGATTTTGCTGCGGCATATCCCCGAGAACAAAGTTTAGTACCGGTTTTTTTCTTTCCCTCGTCCAAAACGTTTCCATCATCAGTAAAAGGACTTGTAATTTCTTCCTCATCTTCTTCATGATTTTTTCCTTTGATTTGATTCATCATGAAATCAAAAACTTGGTCCAAATTCTCTTTAGCGACTGTCACGTGGTCAGCAGCCCAATCATGTCCGTTAAGAATAATCTCATCTACAGTATCTTGGTCCAACTCTAAGAGAAGATTTGCTTGACGTATTAGTTGTTCCAAATTACTGAAGAACATATAATTTGGTGATTCTTGTTCCTGAAGAACTCTTTGAACAAGTTTAGAGATGTCTGATTCGGTTATTTTAACTATCTTTTTCATTTACTACGTTAAAGGTTAATTGTCTTTTATAAGTATCTTTCTCTCCTGAAGTATTCACTTGAATATCTACATAATATTGATTAGGAATTTTATCCCTCATATCAATCATGAAATAATATTCATTTGGGGTTCTGTTTATTGGAGTCCAATCTTGAACTTGAACCTCTGTAGTTCCCTCTCTTACATAAATACGATAAAAGGCTGTGATTCCATCCAAAGGTTGTTGACCCGTGTAAGCTTTTTTGATTGTCACACCAACTTTCCTTATGTCAGAGTTTATAATATTTTCGTTCTGTAGTATTCCATAAATTTCGAAACCAAATTTTTCGGGCTCATGACTGTTAACACCGATTTGGATTCCCGCAGAATACTCTTGTAATACGAATTGATTTTTAACATTTGTTAGAGGCTGACCATTTATTTTTAAATTAGACCAAACATCATAAAACATACATGGTGTTGGAGAACCTGTGAATGAATTGGGTATAACACATTCATATACCCCTCTTGTTCTTAGACAAGTGGTTAATCCTGAAAGATTGTTATAAAGTGTGTTATCCCTTTGATATATTGATACGAAAGGTAATTCATCCAAATTTACCGCATCCCCGTTTTGGTATACATAAAGATATAGTTTGTTAGTTTGGTTTTTGAGAAATCTATTTCTATCGTCTTGAATTAAGTCATCGTAAGTTGTAAGTAAGAATGGTTGATAGAATGTTTGGGTGTGTCTTGAGAAAAATGCAACACTATAACTGTCTGTCAGGCCTGTTATGTTTTCAATAGCGGGAAGATACGCAAGCCCCCACCCTGTATCGCCTGTTATAGTCCCCTGTAGTATACTATTTATTTCATTACTCATATCCATGTTTATATCCTCATTACCGAACTCAAAGTGTTGAGTTGCTATGATAGTAAGGCCGGAATAATTGACCAATCCTGTGTTCCTATTGTTGTATACGCCTGGTTCTGACCAGTTTGATATTGTTTCTGTTTGAAACCAATTGGAAGGTCTTGTCGAGTATGCTCTTGAGTCAACGTAGGTTATAGGGTTGGAACCTCCAACAGATGAGTTCCTTGCTAAGTTGAAGTCATTATAATCGTATCCTACTCCCTCGTCCCATTGTTGAGTATTACCGGTGGTTCCTGATGTTTTGGGAATTCTAAATAAAATCAAATCGAATGAACTTGCACGTCTTCTGTCGTTTGACATGAAAGTGTTCAGGAGTTCATTATCGAAAGATGATGTATTTGTCATCTTCAGTGTATGGGTCATTGCAGATGTACAACCTGTAGATAAGACACCACTTTGAATGTTTTGTACAAGTAGTCCCAAGTCCAAATCGAATATAATTCTTGAGAAGCCAAAATTTGGAACGGCAATATAGGAAGCTCCAAAATTCAATTCCATCACCGGATTTCTTCCGGTATTTACCAAAGAATTCGAAACTATTGTGTTGTTTTTATCTACGTATGACCTTAAAACTGACATCAGACTTTATTAATAAATATCAATTAAGTCGGATATTACTATTCAATATCTTGGTTGCAGCTTTTTGTATTTCTGTCAAAATATCATCTGAGCTAATACCATCTTCAGTGATGTCAACAGGTGGTAAACCAGGATAAGCGTGAGTGTGAGTAAGAAGAAATCTCACTATGAGGTTAATCAATTCTAGTAGTTCCTCACCTCTGACTAAAGAGGAGGTTTTGACTCTGATTTCATCTGTAAACGCACTAAGAGGAATACCATATATTGTATCTGCAAAATTTATTTTTTCTTTGTCTCCCAAGGAGTCTTGGCTCAAAAGATAAATTTCTTGTCCACCCAAAACTGAGTATGTTTTGGGAACTGATTGAAACTCTGGTGCGATATACTCTACTATTTCAGTTTGAATTGGAAGTCCTACGGTGTCTTTTTTCCAAATAAGACCGAATTGACTATCAGAAGTTGCGGTCTCATCTGATTGAAGAAGTTTTATTCTGTTATTGAACGCTTCTAAATTATCTTTTATTGTTTGTTGTATTGCTGTTGCGGGTGATGAATCCGAAATAAAATTATATACAATTTCACCTGGTCTAAAATAAATTGGAAACTTGTTTAGGTTGTCAGAAAATAGTTGTCTTCCATTAGAAGCAAAATTTTTATCATTACAATTTTTAATAAAATTGTTAATTTTATCAACTACCTGTTGAAATGTGAGTGCAGTAAAATCATCTCTATAAATCAAAAATTTGTTGGATTCAGGAATTTTTGTGGACACCTGAATGTTCTTGGTATCGGTTGCGGATGATTGTTTAAGTGAGTATAGATTAATTGCACCTGTAAAACTGTTTTGTGTATTTTCAGGATTCAAGATTACCCACTCAATTAAATGTTTTACAAATAATGTGATAGGTTTGGACGTTATTTCTTTCTTTTTTGTTTCCGATGTTTTGGACCTATCGAATATCGATAATTGTAAAAAGGCTCTGTTGCTATTCGGTGGTGTGTTGAGATTTGATTGCGGTGTTTGGGAGTATTTACCAGCTCTGACTAAAACGTCATTCTCTTTTAGAATTACGTCTGTACTTCCTCTACCTAATAGTGCGTTATCACCCGGTTCAGGATAGACACCCTTCAATACATTTTTTGCTGGCCAAGTTCCATTTTGATTTTTGATGTTTCTTGGTGGTTTGAACTGCATTCCTGTTCCTGTGAATTTTGCTCCACCAGAATTCAGTGTATTAAATGCGGAGTTCGGAGAGAAGAAATTACTCTGAACGTAGTATTGGTTTTGATATTTGAAATCAGGGTTTACAAACATCACCTGAATTAATTCACCCTCTTTAGGTACCTGATAAACGAAGTAAGGTAATAATGGATAAAAAACTAATGGGTCTCTTTCCGTCCAAATGTCAGTCTCTTCATTCCACTTTGGTGAAGTGATAGATGCTAAAACGTCAGGAAAGTTAATTACATTAATCTTGGCTCTAACCCTCCCTAACATTAGGGGGTCTTGATTATTCAAAACAGTACACTGATAAAATATTGGTGTCATTATTTATTTCTGTTTTGATACTCTTTTAGGATGTTATTATACAACAACTCTACGTTATCAAGTTCCAAAGTCAAATTTATAATTTGAGATTTTTTTTCTTCAAAGTCCGTACTTAATCTTTCCATAAAGTCTAATAATTTACTGTTAGGTAGATTTTTTAGATTTACAAGTTGTTGTTTGATTATATCTAATTCTTTCTTTTCCATAATATTATCTTGGTACACTCCAACAAGGTGAACCTGTTGGTGCACAATATGTGTCATTTACACCATTTTCTGCTTGTTCATCCGTTCGTCCTCTATGTGTTGCTAAATTGTATATTAACATCAAATTTGGTTGACCATTTGGTAATGCGTTAGTTGGTAGTCCGGCCTGTTGTAAGTATTTGATTGAATTAAGGAAAGCTCTTTGTGGAGATTCTCCTGGAAGAAAATCTGATAGTAGAGCTAATGCTAAATTAATCTTTTTCCTTTTACCTGGTGGTGGTCCAGGATTTATTGGCGCCTGTAGTAATTTTAAGATATTTTTTATCTCGTCCAAAAGAGATTGACATTTTCTAGCATCGAAGAATGCGGCTTTCACAACGTTTGCCGCAATTGCAATAAGTCTAATAGTTTGTTTGTATTCTTTACTTCTTTGTTCTCTCAAAATATCTAAAGCTAAGGAGGTTACAATATTCAACAGTTCCTTTTTAAGTAAATCAAATAAATTTCTGATGAAAATAGCACCAATTCTACTTACAACTTGAACCATAAAATTCTTGAATTTTTTTATAAATTCAACTGAACTCGTTATAATATTTGATGATGGTATATTCAATTGGTTGATAGTAGTTGCGGTTGTGATGACTTGGTTGTATGAAAGATTGTAAGTATTTTCTGTGAACTTTAACATAATAAAAATTGGTAATAAAACTTTCGGGCTTAGTGCTGCACTAGCAACCGCTAATGCGAGATTCTTGATGATATCTTGGTTGATGGCTGCGGTTGCGTTGAAAGAAATTGGCAGATATATTTTCCAATTTGGATTTTCCGATAGACTATCTATGATGTTTTCCATAGTGGAAATCTGTTGTTCTTCTGTTTGTCCTGATAGTTTGTCTCTGAAATCGACTAATTGATTTACTAAATTTTCAAAATCTACGGGAACTTGAACGTTATCACAATCTATAAATTCCATTACACCATTTTGGACATTAGAAATGTTTAAGTCGATGTTTCTTAAGTCAACCTCGGTTAACTCGAAAAAACTATTATCAACTCCATCCAATTCGGCAATTTTGGCAACTCCGCTGACATCTATTTCAGTTTTTTGGTCAAAACATAAACCCAAAATTCTTTGTAATATTTTATAAAATTTTGAATTGTCTGCAATTGGTCCTGAAGGTGCGGGTATCTTCATGTTCATAAATTGGGAAATATATTGTAAAATTTGTGCCGTTAGTGTTGTCGTATCAAAAAATTTTATTGTTGAGTAATAGTCGGCTAACCACTGACCAATTTTATTCTCACTGAATGAAGTCAATGTACCAACTTGATTTCCTTGTCGGTTCAACATTGCGACTTTGAAATAATTTCCTGCAATACCGAATTCGTTTGTGGTGGTATACTGAATATTGAAAAGATTTTGTCTACTAGTACCTTGGTAAAATCTACCATATGTTTGTTTAAAAGACTGACCGGTGCGTGTTAACCCATATAACGTTCTGTCCATCGGAAAAGCATTTTTTGGATTACCACCGTAGTTTTTGAATTGTGATATATTTGATTGAGTAACTCCACTTGTTTCGTAAAGTATTCTTCCTACTGCGGAGTTAGTATCCACTTTCAAAAGACCGCTGGCTAAATATATTAAATCTAAAGATTGTAATGGTACGTAAATTGATTGAGACACTGGTAAAGTATCCATATCTTCAGCTGCTGCTTCAGAAACTCCGTTGTAGGTTTGTTCTTGACTACAACCAAGAGCTTTGATTGCTTCCTCTTGAATTATTGATTGTACCTCTTGTTCTGATTTTCTTGCTGTCGTTAAAAGAATATTTCTTATGGGTCGAGCCTCGGCACCCTTACCTTTAATCGATGAAATGAACCCAAATAGTTGTTCGGTTGATGTTGGTACATTCCTTTGAAATCTTTTTTGTTGTTGTGAAATTTTGTTGAGTTGACTTGCGGTCATTTCAGCTGACTTCGCAACTGAGTTTTTCAACTCTCTTCTTATTTTTTTCTCAGCATCAACGGTTTCCTTATAAGCTTTGATTGCGTTGATTTCCGCATCAATCTGTTGACTCGAATTTGAGACGTCTATAGAGGAATTGAAGGATTGCATTTACTTCATTTTATAAGTTTCTTCATCATTGGAAACATCTTTCTCAATCAGATTCTGAAGTAAATCATCATCCAAGTCAGAAAGGGTGAAAGACTCTGTACTCTGATTTGACTTTTCCCAAATGGATGATTGAAGTTTGGATAGAGTCAATTTTTTTTCAACACAGTCGTTTATTATTTTTTGTTGTTTTTCAATCACAGGACCGATTGTCTGCATATCTTCAGCGCCTTTCATGAAACTCAACATTTTGTTCTGAATCCTGATGGCAGTATTTCTTTGTTCAACTAATTCGTTGTAAATCTCCTGCATCAATGATAACATCGATTCTTTGGTGAGATTGATTTCTTTTTTTTGTGGTCTTGGCATAACTATAAATAGTTATTTACATGTTTTTGAACTTTATCTGTATTGAGGTATAAAGTTTCTTGAATTTCTTGATGGACCCCCTAATTTCTTTCGTACTCAGATTTGTCATTTCTCTGAGAGAAAGTAAAATGATATTTTTGTTGAACTTGTTGTTTTCTTCTCCTGTAAAAATTGTTTCGTAGTTGTAAAACAGGTCTATAAGTGCAATACCCAATTTCTTTTCATTTTCGTTCAAGCTTTCTGATTCTACGAAACTTTTCAGTTCCTCAAGATACTTTGAAAGTATCAGGTTTGTGTCAATAACGTCTTCGTCGATTCTATAAATCAAATCAGGTCTTTCTTCCAAACTAGATGATATGTCCTCATAGGAGACTTTTCTATTTGTCTCTTTTTGGTCTTTTATGATTTGACCCATCAAGTAGTTTTTACAAATAGTACCGAAGTAGGAGTATGCCTTTTTGTTCTTTGAAGGTTTGAATTTATCTACTTTGGTCATAAGGAAGGAGTGAGTGTCAGTATGAATTTCTATGAAATCCATATCCTTACGATAAAGTTTATACCTTCGTATGATAGATGAAATCATCTTGTCTAAGGGGGCCCTCAGGAACTCGTTGTAGATTTTATTTTTTTCTTCTACTGTATCTGCGACTAAAAACTTTTTTACCGCATTTTCTTCTCTAACATCGAAATAGTTCTCTTTGACAGCCTTTCTTCCTCTTTTCTTTGATGTGACATCTTCTGTGTTTGCAGAAAGATTTTCCAAAATTAGTTTGTGGATGGTTCATATTTTATGACTCTGTCGTCAGTAAAGAAATATTCTTGTTTTGCGCTTTGAATCCAAAATCTTACCTCAGGTTCACTCAAAATACTATCACCAAATTTGTAATTCCAAAAAATGGAACCTTCTCTCATGTTGGTATGTTTGTATCCCAATCTTGGTATGGTCATAATAGGTACTGAGTTGTAAGTAAGTCTCAATAAAAACTCATAAACAAATGTTAGTTTTATTGAAGATTTGATTCCTCCGAAGTCATCAAATAAGGTCTTTTTGATTGCAGAGCCTGATACCTGAAAGTTTTGATAATCTTGTAGTGTATCATTTGTTAAGATTCCCATTTCCTGAGAAAAATTGGCGGCAAAAGTAGCTTCGTTTGTAAAACCTGCGAACCCACCCTTTTCATCAGTTTCTACCACAACAGGTAAGAACATTTGTACTTCAGGGAATGCTTCAGAATATTTTAGGACGTTATCAAACCAGATGTTTGAATATTCGTCATCAAACTCCATTACAGATATCCAAGTTCCTTGAGCATTTTTTACTCCGAAGTTTACTTGAGACGCGAAGTTTGGAGTTTCTTCCCAAGGTTTAATGACAACGTTCAATTTACCAAAATCGTATGACTTCAAAAAAGAAGTCAAATTTTCCTCTTGGGTTGGTACAATTAGAAGTTCTTCGAACTCTATTTTTTGATCTTTGAGTGAGTCGATTGCTTTAGTAAAATAATCCGGAAAATCTTTTGTGATTGCAGATTTTAACGGAAGAATAACTGAAAGAGAAATTTTTTTCATATTAGTTAGCTAGTTTTGAAAGTTGTTCTTCGAAAGAGTCGGCTCTTGTGTCAAAATATGAAGAGAAAAGTTCTGTGACTTCTGTTTCGAATTTTTGTTTATTCATGAATTTTTTCGCGGTAGATTCCATACTGGTGTATAGTTGAGGTTTGATATTGTCTTCAAGCCAATTTTGTATGAAGTCCGCGATAAAATCTGTAATTAATGTCACGTCGGTAATCCAAATGCCATTATCTTCTGTAATCCAAGTTGGTTGTAAATCAGGTATTTTACCTAAACAAGGTACTCCACAAGCCATTGATTCCAATGGAAATGTTCCAAATCCTGATTTGTTGTCTACCCATACACTCAGACAACACTCTTTGAGAGAATTGGCAAAATCCTTTTCACTTAACCCTCTCATATCTCTGAACGTAAACCATCTAAATTGAGGAAACTTTAGATAAAAGGTTTTGATTATGTTCATAGTGTCTTCTTGTTCTTTTGTATGAACTGCGATGATTGGTAGTGGCGGTATAGTTCTTTTTGTGAAACACTCACTAATCTGAGGTTCCAATATATCAAAGGAAGATTGTCTCATAACTTTTTCGACATACTCCTTTTGTGAACCTGTGGTCGTAATACATTTGTAAAAACCAAATTGAGGCCAACTTTGACCTGGTTGAAGTGTCTCGGTTATGTAAGCGTAGGATTGTACCAAAACAATCTTAGCACAAGGTAATTTTTTTACTTGCTCCATCACGTACCCGAAAATTTCCGGAATAACTAAAAAATCCTCAGGTGTGATTTCTAAGTTTTGACCTTCGATGGATTGGTGTGGTAGTAATTCCATATAATCTTTTCCCAACCAATTTGCAACTCCGGTGTATTCATTTTTTTCATGAAGCATAATTGGATTGAAACCGGCATTTTTCAGGGTCATTGCCATCTGATAAATGTATCTGATGGAACCTTTAGCATTACCTTTTGTATCTTGAACAAAAAGGTAAATTCTTGATTTTCTATCTCGTAGATTTTTGATTGATAACTCTACTTTTTCTTTGTTTACGTTAGACATTTTAATAATGATTAATCAGTTTTTTATTTAGTAGTGTGTTGAAAGCAATTTTAAATGGAATACTGGTCTCTTTGGATTTTATTCCGAGTTTGTCATCCATATCATTGTTTTCAGTAAGTAATACTTCCATTAACATTTTCACCATTTCAAATTTGATGATGTTTACTCTACTTTCTGTTCCGCCAGTAATTTCATCAGACATTTCAGTGATGTCGAGATATTTTTCTATTTGGTCCAAATCAACAAAATAATTTTCTCCCAATACTTTTAACATAGTTCTAAAATTTTTTGTTTTACGTCTTTGATATTTTCGACTTCGTAAGGTGAAGTGATATGTGAATTATAATGGGTTTTATATTTAATTAAAGTTTTGTTAGACGGATGGTTAGATAATAATTTTGGGTTTGCGGTGATGAGCACATCTAAGGTGTTCCACATAGAGTCAATTGTAGATTCACTATAAAATTTGTAATTTTCTATTAAACAACCAAACTTGGATAGGAAAAACAAAGATGCCGGTTTCGATTTTCCAATTTCGTCTGAGACAATCCAGATATCATGGTTTTCTCTCAAATCAAAATAAAGTTCGTTCAGGTCAGTCATTCCATTATATTCCACGGAACCAGCATGTCCGAAGATTTCCATGGTATATTCTTCGTATAGGAAATTATAAAGTTCATCTTCATCTTTGAAACTGAGATGTTCATTAATATTGAGAGTGGTTACATCGGAATTTACTTTATATTCGAAGGTCTTTTCACTTTCTTCTATGAAAGGATTATCAATATACCATTTCTGATAAACTTCCTGTATTTTTTTGAGAGTATCTCTCAAAACTCCGTTTATTTCTATACCAATAATCATTCTTCGTATCTTTCCAAAATTTTGGTTATTAAAGGATTTCTAACGATATCGGCAGATTTGAACTCAAAAACGCCGACATCATCCATCTGTTTGAATTTTTCCAAAGCATCCCAAAGTCCTGTTTGTGTTTTATCCTTGTGTCTATCAAATTGGTCCAAATCCCCTGATATGAAAAATTTGGAGTTGAAACCAATTCTGGTCAAAAGAAGTTTCATTTGGTTTGGGGTTGCATTTTGAGCTTCTTCAAAGATTAATATTGAATTATCGATATTCATTCCTCTCATATAAGCCAATGCAAAAACTTCGATAGCTTCAGCCTCTTTAAGTCTCTCTCTTGATTCTTTACCGATAATTTTATTTAGTAGATAATATGAAGGAAAAATGTACGGGTCCAATTTTTCCTCAACACCACCAGGTAAGCTTCCGAGTTTTTCCTCAGCTTCCACCGCTGGTCTAACAATAATAATTTTTTCGTAGGAATTCTCTGGGTCAATAAGAAGGTCAATAGCACATTTCATTGCTATATAACTTTTACCCACACCTGCAGGTCCAGAACAAATTGTAATTTGATTGGTCTTTAAAATTTTATAATATTCTTTCTGACTCTCACTTAAAAATTTTTCTTTAGTTTTCTTTTTTACAATTTGATTGATTAATTCTTTTTTTGTTTTTGGTTTTTGCTCTGGTGTTGGAATTGGGGTGGATGATAATTTTCTTGTTTTACTCATTTTCAACTATTTCACGTTTATCATGAGGTGCTCCGAAAGGGCGTCTGTAAATTGTTTTACCACCATCGGGACTCTCGAAAATCCATTTATTTTCAGTTTCAACATTTTCTACAGGGACCTGATAATCCTCATAGCTTTTTTGTTCTCTCAGTTCTGAGCCAGAGATTTCATTTATGTAATTCTTTATTTCAAATCTTTTATCATTGGTAATGTATACTTTTCTTGCCAAGGAAACAAAATGATTTTCAAAAGTTTGAATTTTTTCGTACTCCCTTAATTTGTCTTCCACATCCCAAAGAGTTGAGTTTACCTCAACTAAATCATGATAAGCTTTGTCAATTTGTTTGTCATTCAAATAATGCGACGCTATATTATATAGATTTTCGAATTCATTATGGATATACTCCAATTTTTTCTCGTCGTCTATTCTGTTTTTTTTAATTTGTAAAATTGATAACTTGTCAATCAATTCACCTACGCTTACTGGTACGTTAATCATATAAATGGGTTTTAAAATATTTTAGCCAATACTCAACCATTTCATCGAGCATACCCTCAAAAGTATATTCAGGTTTCCATCCGAGTATTGTTCTCGCTTTTGTTGAGTCGCCTTTCAAATATTGGAGTTCCTCAGGTCTCATAAAAATTTGGTTTTGAACAACGTAGTCTTCATAATTCATACCAAGTTTTTCGAAAACGTATTTTGTCATTTGTCTTACTGAATGTGTTTCCATTGTAGATACAACAAAATCGTCAGCTTCACTATGATTGAGAATCATGTGCATTGCTCTAACATAATCTTTTGAATGTCCCCAATCTCTGAATGAGTCCAAGTTTCCTAGTTCCAATTTTTTCGCAAAACCTAAGTGGATTTGAACCGCTGTTTTAACTACTTTATTGGTCACAAAATTCGAACCTCTTCTCGGTGATTCGTGATTAAAAAGGATACCATTGGTTGCAAATAATTTATAGGAGTTTCTGTAATTTTTTACAATCGAATATCCAAACATTTTTGAACATCCGTATGGACTCACGGGATGCATTGGTGTGCTTTCTCTTTGAAATCCGTCTTCGTCTAAGCTATTACCAAACATCTCTGATGAGCTAGCCTGATAAAATTTTGCTTCAGGACAAATTCTTCTATATGATTCTAACATATTGAGTACTCCCAAAGCGTTAGTTTTAACAGTAAACTGTGGCATGTCGAAACTAATTCTTACATGGCTTTGGGCTCCAATGTTGTAGATTTCATCAGGTTTTACTTGTACGAGCGTTCTGTCTATTGAACTTTCATCAAGCAAGTCTCCATAATGTGTGTGAATTTTACCTTCTAAATGTGCTACTCTTGAGTCTTGATTTTCTGACATCGAATTTCTTCTGACCATTCCGTGTACTTCATATCCGAGTGTTAAAAGGTATTCAGCTAAATAACTACCGTCTTGTCCGTTGATACCTGTTATAAATGCTACTTTGCTCATTTTGTCTTAATTTTCTATGATTGTATTATCAAATTTATTAGTTATTGTAAATTGACCGGGTTTGTCTTTTGATTTTTGTTTGAGACGTTCCAAGTCTTCGCTCTCTTCTTCCAAGAAAAGTGGTGTTAGAGGTTCTCCCTCAGTCAGTGATATGTTTCTCCAAAGTTGATACATTAGGATTGAAATATTTTCATTTGTGTCAAGTCTGGCCAATCTGATACTACCCATTGTCTCGGAGTTGTGTCGACAGCCTCTTGAAATTTATTTACACCGTTTTGGGCGGTTTCAGGTGTCATGTAATAATGGTATCCAATTGTATCAATATCTTGTTCGCGCCAAGGTATATTAGGTAATCTTCCGTCATACGACATTTTTTTAATTTGGTTTGCGGCAATTTCATCATCCATTAATAAAACACCACCCCTTCCTAAAGATAAATGTTTTTGATATTGAAAACTAATTCCCATAAAAGTATTAGGTATATAACTGTTTTTTTTCCATAAAACAGCTGCGTCAATGATATTATCAGTAAGATAATAATAGTCCTCCCAATTTTCATCTTTCCATTCCAAGTCAATATTTAATTTTTTTGATAAAAAGGGAATTGATAAATAAGTTCTTTTTGGGCAACTTATTTTATTTGAATTTGTATACCTAAGAGCTAATTCAATTCCGTGAGTACAACTATCTACTACAACGGCATAAGGGCTACCAAAAAAATCTGACAATTTTTTTTCAAATTGTTCTAATATTAAAAAATTATTCATGTTTTATTTTTTTAAGTATATAGAAAGGTCACTGTATTTTAAAACATTATCGTTGGATACTAATTCTTTAATTATTCCTTTATTTGTATAATTGGAATCTAAATCATACCTAGAGTCAACCATAATAAGTTTGATATCTTGATTAAGAAAAATAGGGTTCATTATACCTATTCCTGAACTAGTTAGTACGTCAAATTTATTGGGTA
>Ga0172365_10000489_pt1 | contig 26374 bp, 39 predicted proteins | sample LakKivSesite48cm_FD_114535 | JGI IMG/M metagenome (GOLD analysis project Ga0172365, IMG submission 114535) | Sediment microbial communities from Lake Kivu, Rwanda - Sediment site 48cm | ecosystem: Environmental > Aquatic > Freshwater > Lake > Sediment | place: Rwanda: Western Province, Lake...
GGACTTCTTCGGTGACGAGTTCGTCGTCATCGACATCGAGAGCAAGAGATTCGCTTCGTACGCCGACCCGCAGCTCGCGGATGAGGGCGTACCCTGCGTTGTCGTGAGGGGCGAGGATGGAATCGTACGGTTTGCCCACAACGGAGTCGTGGACTCCGCTGAGCTGAGGCAGATCGAGAGGCAGGTGAAAAAGGCCTACTGCTTCCCCAAGTAGGGAAGATCAAATAGGCGTAAAAAGCATAGGTGGCTGGCTTCTTCGCTGGGGCCAGGCGGGGGAGTTTTTGTCCCGTCACATCAAGGAGATAGGGATGTCACAATTGGATCGCCTTTCGGATCAGTTCGTCGCGAAGTACAAGGATCGCAAGGTTCCCTGGGGACAACTGGGTTACGCGACCTATAAGCGTACCTACGCCAGGAAGATCGAGGGCGATGGAACAGAGGAATGGTTCCAGACTATCGAGCGCTGCGTAAACTCGGCTCTCGGCATTGGCAAGTTCACGAAGGAAGAAGCTGAGTTCCTCTACGACTCGGTTTTTAACCTCAAATGCAACTTCTCTGGCCGCGCATTGTGGCAGCTAGGGACCAAGACGATGAAGAAGGTCGGCGGCGACTCCATCCAGAACTGCTGGTGTTGCGTCGTGAACGACCCGGTAAAGCCGTTCTGCTTCGTCTTCAATGAGCTAATGTTAGGTGGTGGAGTCGGGTACAACATCCAAAAAGAGAACGTCTACGAGATGCCGAAGGTCAAGCATAACGTCAAGGTGATTAGAAAAGACGACAAGGACGTGAACTTCATTGTCCCTGACAACCGAGAAGGCTGGGTAGAGTTGCTACGCCGCGTACTCGAGGCCTTCTTCTACACGGGCAAGGACTTCACATACAGTACCATTTGCGTCCGTCCAAAGGGGGCTTTGATCAAGAGCTTCGGAGGGGTCGCCTCTGGTCCTGAAGATCTTTGCGCCGGGATCACGCAAATCTGCATGATTCTTTCGCAGCGCGTGGGCAAGAAGCTGCGCCCCATCGACTGTTTGGACGTGATGAATATCATCGGGTCCATTGTGGTGAGCGGCAACGTCCGTCGTAGCGCCCAGCTCGCCCTAGGAGACGTTGACGATTCTGCGTTCCTCTCGGCCAAGGACTGGAGCAAACATCGCCTTCCCTCGTGGCGTGACAAGTCCAACAATTCGGTCGCGTGTAGCCACATTGCCGACTTGCCAGACTATTTCTGGAGCGGCTATAAGGGTGAGGGTGAGCCATATGGCCTGATCAACCTGAACAACCTTCGTCGTTATGGTCGTCTCGCGGATGGTTTGGATTACCGAACGGACAGGCGCGTTGTGGGCGTAAATCCTTGTGGTGAAATAGGGTTAGAAGGATCTTCTGAGGACGGATCTGGCGAGGCATGTAACCTGGCCGAGATTTTCTTGCCCAACATATCCGACGTAAATGAGTTCAAAAAGATTGGCGAGATCATGTACAAGGTCGTCAAGTCGATCAGTTGCATGAAGTTCCTCTACGACGGTACGAACGAAATCGTACAGCGCAACCATCGCCTCGGGATCGGCGTGACGGGGTTCATGCAGAGCAAGTTTGTCAACGACGCAAAATCCTTCGACGACGTCTACAAACACATAGAGAAGGCCGACAGGGAATACAGCAAGGAACTCGGCGTGGGCAAGTCCATCAAACTCACGACGGTTAAGCCCAGTGGTACTTCGTCGTTGCTGCCTGGCGTCACATCTGGGGTTCATCCAGCCTATGCGCCATGCTACATCAGGCGCATCAGGATGGCGGCGAACGACCCCCTCGTCCCGTTATGCGAGAAACATGGATACAAGGTTGAGCCGCTGCTTCAGATCGACGGCTCGCGCAACATGGACACGATGGTTGTGGAGTTCCCAGTGGCTGTCCCGAAGGGGACGATCTGCGCTAAGGACGTCACCGCCGTACAGCAGATCGAGCATCAGAAGTTCCTTCAGACGCATTGGTCGGACAACGCCGTTTCCGTGACCGTGTACTTCAAGAAGGAGGAACTGCCGCAGATCAAGGAATGGCTCGCCAAGAACTACGACGAGAGCGTCAAGACCATCTCCTTCCTGTTACACAGCGGCCACGGGTTCGCCCAGGCCCCCTACGAGGAGATCACCGAGCAGGCCTTCAAGGAGATGTCTTCCAAGACCAAGCCTATCACGAAGGTCGACGACAAAGAGGTCAGGAGTCTCATTGACGCGCAGGAATGCGCTGGCGGAGCATGTCCGATCAGGTGATTGACTTATCGCTGTTTCGTTGTAATATTGGCTCCAGGAGAAGATCATGAAGCCAAACGAACAGCAAAAAAAGGTAATTGAGCATACCAACGGGCCATGTCTCGTTACAGCCGTTCCTGGTAGCGGGAAGACCGCCTGCGTCACCGTCAGGACTGGCAGGCTTGTGAGAAGTGGCGTCAACCCGTCCGAGATCCTGGCCATAACTTTCACCAACAAGGCCGCCAACGAGATGAAGGAGCGCATCGCGAAAGAGGTCGGGTCCCCCGTCGCGAAGCGGATGACGATCTGTACGTTCCACTCGTTATGCGCGAGGATGATCAGGGAAAACGCGGCCTTCTTGGGATACACCCAGAAGTTCTCGATCTACGACGACGACGACCAGTGGCGAGTCCTCAGAAGCTCCATCATAAAGGTCGAGGGCGAACCCAAGGACGGTAGCGAGCTCCCAGTCGAGAAGAAGTACGCCGACAAGGTGTCGAGGTTCCTCGAGGCGAGCCGCAACTCGGATCTGACCGACGACCAAGCCCGCAAGAAATACCCGATATCGGACAGGCAGTACAAGGTCGTGGAGGAATACTACGCGGAACTCAAGCGCTCGAACGCCATCGATTTCACTGGGCTGCTTTCCGAGGCCCTGCGCCTCCTGCGTCAGAACAAGGCCGTCTTGGAGGCGTACCAGAAGAGGTGGCGCTACATCAGCGTCGACGAGGTTCAGGACACCAACATCTCGCAGTACCAGATCGTCAAGCTCATCGGCGCTCATGGGAATGTCCTTTGCGTGGGCGACATGGATCAGGGCGTGTACAAGTTCAGGTTTGCAGAGCCCGAGAACGTCCTGATGTTCGAGAAGGAGTTCAAGGCTAAGTCCCTCAAGCTCGAGATAAACTACCGCTCCACGCCACAGATCTTGGCCAAGGCCCATACCCTCATCCTTCATAATAAGGACAGGAAGGACGCCGAGCTGAGGACGGAGAACTCGCCTGGTTTGCAGCCAGCCGCGGTCCTGCTCGCAACCGACGTCCAGATGGCCACGTGGATAGCCACCGAGATAACCAAGCTGCTCAAGCATGGCGAGAACCCTAACGAGATAGCCGTGTTCTACCGCGTCAACTTCGTTTCCCGCATCCTTGAGAACGCCCTCCGTAGCGCCCACATACCATTCAAGGTTCAGGGCGACGTGGGCTTCTTCAAGCGCAAGGAGATCAAGGCCTCGCTCGCCATCCTCAGGCTCATCGCCAACCCGAACGACAAGACCGCGTTCGAGACCGCCACGTCGATTTGCTGCCCCGGCTTTGGACCGCAATCCTGCTCGGTGATCTACGACCTTGCCCAGAAAGAAAAAACGAGCGTTATGGCGTCGGCAATCAAGCATGCCAACCCCTCTGGTGGCAGGGCTCAGAAAGCGCTGGCTCCATTCGCGACGAACTTCTCCTTCTCCAGACAGCCATACGACACGTTGGCCACGCTGCTGACAAAGACGGCCTTCTCCACGAACATCATCAAAGATTCCACCGTGGATAACGACCGTGTGGGTAACGTCAAGGAGCTGATGCTGGAGTTGCAGCAACACATGGCCAGGGGAGGGACGCTGGAGGAGTATCTCCAGTACGTGATGCTGCTCACGAGCGCGGACGACCAAGACGACAAGGGCAAGGTCAGGTTGATGTCCATGCATCGTTCCAAGGGACTCGAGTTCGACAACGTGTTTATCAGCCACGCCAACGCCAGCATGCTTCCACACTCCCGCTCGACCTACGCCACGGACGACGAGGAGCGGCGCAAGCAGATCGAGGAGGAGCGCAGGCTGATGTACGTCGCCATGACCCGCGCCAGAAAGCATTTATGGATCGCCTCGTGCGCTCTGGTCAACGCGAAGCAGCAGGAGAAGCCATCGCCCTTCATCTCAGAGGCTGGAATAGCACAACTTGACCTGACGAATTGGGGGCAGTTGGTGGAATAGTCGCAAATTTGTTCTTGCACCATTCTTGGCATCTGGTATTATTCGCTCCGAAAGGAGATTCAAGATGCCAAGCGAAGCTCTGCAATGGGAACAGGTCAAGGAGGCGGAGGCGACGGTCGAGAAGCTGATCAACAACTACCCCGACAAGTTCGGACACATCATACCGGGGCAGATTGCGGTCTTCCAGATCGTCAACAAGGAGCGCCCCAAGGGCGCGAAGTGGTTCGCGAAGATCGAGGGCGTGAAGGCCCCGATCAGCCTGGTATGTGACAGGCGCTACGTGATCCATTTCTTCAAGTCGACTTGGGACGAGTTCACCCCGGCCCAACGCGCCTACATCCTCACCGAGATGCTCTATCATGTCCCGGCCTCAGAGGGTGGCGAGCCTGATGGCTCGCTCGTTCCCGAGGATTTCAAGTCCTACAAGGACTTGACCAAGAGGTTCGGCGTGGACCCGCTCAGCGACCCGAACCTGCCAGACCTTTCCAAGGAAAAGCAGGTTTTCTAGGTGGCGACCAAATACTTCAGGATCAAGGTCAAGGACGATGACATCGTCCTTGACGAGAAGGGAAGGCGACTTCTCGGTGTGGAAAGTGTCCTCAGGTACCAAGCTAAGTACCAATCCAGTAGCTCAATTTTCATCAAAATGAAATTCACGGTACCAACTTCAGACCAAAACTGCTTTACCATACGACCATTCTTCGAGGAAAGGGACTGCGGAGTCGTGCGCGATTCCGATAAATCAGTGATGTCTGGTGTTAGCGATATCATTATGAATGAGAACGGTGGATACACTTTTACGCTGAGAAAGGGATAACAATGAGAGCTCTGATTACGGGTATCACTGGGCAGGACGGGGCATATTTGGCCCAACATCTGTTGTCGCTCGGGTACGAGGTCTACGGATTGAAACGCCGCGTTTCCACCAACAACTTGGCCAGAATAGAGCATCTTGGCGACCAAATCACCCTCATAGACGGCGACTTGCTCGATATGTCCTCGCTGGTCAGGGCGATCAAGACCTCGAGGCCAGACGAGGTTTACAACCTGGCGGCGCAGTCCTTCGTCCGTACATCGTTCGACCAGCCCGAATTGACAGGGGAGATCACGGGTATGGGCGTCACCCGCCTTCTTGAGTCCGTGAGGCTCAATGCCCCAGAAACCCGCTACTACCAAGCCTCGACATCTGAAATGTTCGGCGGTCATCCGCCTCCACAGTCGGACGCGACGCCGTTCTATCCGCGTAGCCCTTATGGCGTGGCCAAGCTCTACGCGCATTGGATGACCGTGAACTACCGCGAGGCGTACAACATGTTCGCCTGTTGCGGGATCCTGTTTAACCACGAGAGCCCATTCAGGGGCTCGGAATTCGTGACCCAGAAGATCGCCCAAGGCGTCGCGGCCATCAAGCTCGGCTTTTCCGACCACATCGAGCTCGGAAACTTGGAGGCGAAGCGTGATTGGGGGCATGCGGACGATTTCGTCAAGGCCATGCATCTCATGCTCCAGCAGCCGAAGCCAGACGACTTCGTCATCGCCACTGGCGAGGCCCATACGGTCAAGGAATTCTGCCAGCTCGCCTTCGAGAGGGTCGGCCTGAACTGGGAGAACCATGTCACGACCAACGAGAAACACCTACGCCCGTCCGAAGTGAGCTACCTGCTTGGCGATTGTTCCAAGGCCAAGAAGCTTCTCGGGTGGCAGCCTAGGGTGACCTTCGACGAACTGGTGGGCGAGATGGTTGACTACGCCGTCGCCCATCCCGAGCAATGGAAGAGGCTAGAGCATGAGCGAAAATGAAAAGCCGCAGGTTCCAGACGTGATGGCCTCCGGGGAGGCCCTCCCGCAGGAGCCTAGGGGCATGCGGACGCAGGCGGTCGTGGTAGATGACGCCGCTAAGTTCGAGGTAAAACACAAATGCTGCGGCCCAGACTGTGATCACTCGCAAGCGAACGAGGCTGGGGATCGCTTCCCAGAAGAATCGGGAACAAAAGAAACGAATAAGTCTGGGGAAGGCGCTGGGTTGTCTGGAGTTGGAGACGGCGGGAACAACGCTGCCCTCACTGGACCGACTGGAAGGTCAAACCCGAGGGGCGGTGGCGCTCGACAGAACATCCACAGGCTTCGTCACAGGAGCCCGATGATCAGGAATGCTCGGGGAGTAGCTCCTGGCGTGATTGTTGTCTGCCCGAGCGGGTCACAGCTCAAGGCCGGGAAGAGAACCCTTCCCAACGACAAATGCCCGTGTGGCAGCGGGAAGAAGTACAAGAAGTGTTGCTTGAACAAGGGGTAAGCCATGGATTTTAGGATCATCGGCCTTTACGGAAGCAAGGGCGTTGGCAAGGACTTCGTCGGAGAGATGATCGATGACGTCGTGAGCGGGGGACATAACTCGCTGGTTTGGAGGCTCGCGCTGGCCGACCCGATCAAGGAGTTCGCCATAAACGTATTGGACATCCCGCATGAGCTCGCCTACGGGTCCGACGAGGACAAGAACTCGCCTACGACCTATCGCTGGGAATCGATGCCCTTCAAGCATGAGAAGAAGGGTCTCATGACCATCAGGGAGATCATCCAAGTGGTCGGGACCGAGCTTGGGCGTGACACTTGGGGATCCAACCTCTGGATCGAGAATTTGCACAGGCGGATAAAAACCTTCAGGGATTATGCTAGCGGACGCGACCTGGAGGTGGTATACGCCATCGTGACCGACGTACGGTTCGATAACGAGGTCGAGGCGATTCGTGCTTGGGGAGGCAATATCTGGGGCGTGAAGGGGCCTCAGCGAATCGTCAAGAAGGGTGACACTCACGCATCAGAGCGGCAACATGACATAGATTTCGACGCGGTGATCATTAACGACACCGACACGACGAGAGAGCAGATCCAATTACAGATCAAGGAGAACTTAGCCAAATGGCTCTCTACAACAAGTACCGCCCCCTCAGCCTCGACATGATCGTTGGGCAGGACGCCGTCAAGCGCGTCCTGCGCGGGCAGATCAAGCGCAAAGAGATATCCCACTCCTACCTCTACACGGGTAAGGCCGGGACTGGAAAGACGACGGTCGCGAGGATCTTCTCGGCCATGCTATGCGACGAGAATGGTCCATGCCTGATCCCGAATCCAGAGGACGAGAACGTCAAGCAGATCTTCTCGGGTCGCAGCGGCATCGACGTCACGGAGATCGACGGGGCCTCGAACCGCGGCATCGACAACGCCAGGGAAATCAAGAAAAGCGCCGACTACCCGCCAATCAGCATGCGCTACAAGATTTGGATCATCGACGAGTGTCACGCGCTGACGACGGACGCGTGGCAGGCGATGCTCAAGGTGATTGAGGAACCGCCTCCACACGTCGTCTTCATATTCTGTACGACGGAGTCTGACCGCGTCCCAGAAACCATCGTGACCCGTTGTACGAGCCTCTCGTTCCACGAGCTCAGCGCCCCCGATATTCACGCGTCGATCAAGCAGATCGCCGAGAAGGAGGGCTACAAGGCCTCCGACGAGGTCCTCAAGATGATCGCCGCCAGCGCCAAGGGGAGCATGAGGCAGGCCATCAACTCCCTAGAACACGTCTTTTCCTCTGGAGAGGACGTGAGCGTGGAGTCAGTCTCCTCCCTGCTTGGAATCCCCAGCGTCGACGCCGCTAGGGAGTTCGTGTCCAGCGTGGCCAGGAAGGACTTCGCTGGCGGGCTGAAGGCCAGCTCGTCTGTCATTAGCCTTGGTGTTCAGGTCGAGGACTTCCTTGCGCTGGTCGCCGAATGCGTCCACGACGTCATGTGTTCGATGTCTAAGTCCTTTGATGGAACGAGTTATGGCTACACCGAGCGCGACATCGAGACGTTCAAGCAGATCCATGCCTCCTGCGCGAACTTCTTGGGCAAGAACGGCTGGGAAGTGAAGCAGGCGATGCGGAAATGGGTGGACACGGTCAACTGGGCGTCCAAGCTTTCCGTGTACAACACCCAGCCGCAGAACCAGATGGACGTCCTCTGGATATCGATGCTGGACGACCTCGTGCAAATTAAGGAGAATTCGAAAAACAAGACGTAGTAGCATGAAACTCCGCTACTGCGCAGATTCTTGGTTCGTTGCTCCCAGCCTACGATATGATAGATAGTAGCTTAAACGGGGTTTGGGACTCTGGCATGGGTCGTCTCAAAAAAGATCAGCAGAAAGAGAACGAGCGGATCCTGGTCTACGTCCGCCAGTATCGGCAGATCGAGGATCAAGCATCCTTCGCCGAGATCGTCAGCGCCCTTGAGGGCTACCTCCAACACCTCGTCTATCGCAAGTTCTTCTTCGTGGCTGGATGCAACGCCGACGACATATACCAAGAGGCCTTGTTCGCCTTGGCAACGAAGGCGATCCCCGATTACGTGGAGGAAAAAGGCCCCTTCCTATCGTTCGCCAAGCTCTGCATTCAGAGGCATATCATCACGATCCTGAAGAGCGCCAACAGCAAGAGAAACGGCCCCCTGAACGGGGCCGTTTCTCTTGACCAGCCCGTCAATGAAAACGATGGCGACGAGGATGGTCCAGTGGCCGTGGGCGGTTTCATGTCCGACGCGCTTGACAGGGTCACGGGTAAGATGACCCAACCGCAGCAGGACGCGCTGATCAACAAGTTGATAAAGTCGGAGAGTTTCAGGAAGATGAGGGAGGTCCTCCTCTCGAAGCTGACGCCTTTGGAAACCCAGGTGTTCGGCCTTTACCTGAAGAACATGAGCTACGTCGACATCGTCAAGTTCATGAACAAGCGGCGCAGGGGCAAGGGTAGGGTCATCTGCAAGACCATCGACAACGCCCTTTGCAGGGTCAAGAAGAAGGCCCTTGACTTGCTCAAGTCACACCCCTTGTACCGCAAGCGCAAGAAGATGCTCGACCTGTCGGAAATCATCGAAAAAGAGACTTGAAGAAGTCTCCCGCCGCGCTATTATCCGCGCAGGATTTCGTGCCCGCTTTGATGTGCAAAGGAGACATGCGATGCCACTGAAGAAGCTGACGGACAACAACTACGTCCACGCGGCGTTGGTTTCCGCGTACTTCCGTGGATGGGATGACCATGCGAAGGGTAGGACACCCATTAACGAGGACACGATTGAGATCGTGTCCAACTTCTTCTTTGGTAAGGTGTCAAGGAAGGAAGTCGTGGTTGTAAATAGTGATGGTCCCTTTGACTGTCATCCAATTGTCCCAAATACGATCAACACATTCTGGCCCAGCCACGGAGCAATGGTCAAGAAGGCCTATTCCGCTGGTCAAGAAGAGGCTGCTCTGTTCGATTCGGGAAAGGCCCACGGGGCGATTGATCTCCCGAGGGAACAATGGGTCTCGCTGCTCAGCGACGAGGAGGCCCGTACCCAATACGTCCTCGGCAAGGCGCGGGAGTTTGTCGACCGCAAGTACTTCCCAGAGGAGTTGCATTTCAACGCCTCGGCCATAGAGATCCTTACCAACTCATGCCTGTCAATTTGGGGCGTTTATCACGGGACGTTGGAGAAGGGGGATGTCGTCCAAAACGGCCCGCAATACATCAGGATCAGCAACGTGAACGGAAACAAGGCCACTGGAGAAATCCTTGGGACGTTCGATAAGGCAAAGGTGACCTCCCTTCACCGAAACAGCGAGCAGGCCGACGTCAAGCAGGATGATGAGGCTTACTTGGTCGAGGGCGCTTCCGCTCCTGACCACGCCTTGGAAGGGTTTGTCCCGACGGTTGATTCAGAGCTCAAGCGCATACTTAAGAAGCGTAAGAACAAACATAAGGCCAAGGTACGTCAGGCGGCTGATGGCGTACTTAAAGTCCTCAAGGGCAAGTAGCCGTCGACAACAACCTCATAGGAGACCGACATGAAGATCGAGATTTTCCGCAACTATCTGGAGGCTGGCCTGAAGCGCGTTTCCGCCGCTTTGGACACCGCCCACGAGGTAGGTAGCCTCATCGGCATCAAGGTCTCGAAGGACGCACTCTTCCTGAGCGTCGTCACCGAGAACCTGTCCTGCCAGGTCAAGCTCGACGCCAAGTCGGACAAGGAAAACATACTGAAGATCGTCAAGGACGGCGAGCTCTCGGTGAACGGGAAGATGTTCATCGACGCCATCGACAGCCTGGACGGAAGGGCCAACTTGGTGATCGAGTATGACCCCGACGCCAAGGTAGAGCCAGTGGAAGGCGAGGAACAGACTTCGGGCCTCCTGAGGATCAAGGCAGAGCGCGGCAACAAGACCGAAGAAGTGAGCTTGGCGAGGATCGACAGGAAGATCTCCGTGTCTCTTCCAGAGCCGTCCCCACGCGTGGTCGTGAAGGGCGGCGTCTTCAGCGACTACTACAAGAAGGTAGGGATCTCGGCTGGCAAGGCGAACATGGCCGCCGAATTCGCCAACGTGAACCTACAGGCCTCCGACGGCAAGATGTCCATGGTTACGACCAACGCGCAGCAGCTGAGCCGCGCCTGGTTCGACGCGGACGTGAAGAAGCCGCTCTCGGTCTTCCTGCCGTACGAAATCCTGCTCAAGGCCGTCAACATGTTCGGGGACGAGGACGTGTCCATCCAAGTCTCGGACGGGAAGCCCATCTGTGGCATCCTGAGCCAGCCGTTGGTGTTCTTGGAGAAGAATAACGGCGAGGCCCGCTACAAGGTCGGGTCCATCTGCGACACGTTCCCCAACTACAAGCGCGTACTGGACAAGCTCAACTGGATCGCGACTTGCCAGATCAACAAGAAGGAGATGGAGCAGGTCATCAAGTCATTCGACATCTTCGAGCAGGTTCGTACGAGGATGGAGGTCTCCAAGAGCGGCGAGATCGGCCTGCGGAAGCTCACTGACAAGGGCAAGGCGGTTCGCTGGGTCACGGCGAGCGAGCTTTCTTTCGTCAAGCCGGAAGACGCGCAAGACATCGAGATGGACATCAGTAGCAGGCATTTGAGCCTCGCCATCTCCACGGCCACGAAGGAAGACGTGATGGTCAAGCTGTCTGGGAAATCGAGCATGGCGCTCATGGAGCTCGGAGACGGCCTCGAGTTTTACTTCCAGCCCTTCAAATAGGCTTTAGCGCATGAATCGTAGGTTCTGGTGGCTAGACACGTCAGACTTGGCGCTCGCAAGGGCCAAGTTGGACGCCGTCAGGAAGAAACAGCTCTCCACATGGGACTGGATCTCATGGGACGAACAGGACTTCCGCTCGCCACAAGAAGCCGAACTTTCTCTCATGCGCGAACTGGGCATCGCGTCCATGTTTTCCGACGGGAAGGTGATCTGTTGCCAAGGCCTTCCGACGTTCCATCACAAGATCGCGAAGTCTCTGGAGGAGATCCCAGAGGGCATCCTTCTGGTCGTCATGGCCCCAGTGGACAAGACGACCTCGCTCTTCCTGAAGTCTTCGAAGGACGAGCAGAAGTTCAAGATCGACATGGTCGACGACATCTCCAAGCCGAAGGCCCGCGAGGCGTTCGTGGCTGATCGGGCGGAGAAGATGGGTGTCAGGATGGACGCCGAGGCTTGTCGCGTCCTTTCGGAGATGTGTGGCAACAGCCACGACATGATCTCGAGCGAGCTGAAGAAGCTCAAGGCGTACTCGGAAGACGGGGTCATCAACGCGAGCGACGTACAGGCGGCATGCGTGGGCGACGGTGACGCGGCGCTTTTCGAGCTAAGTACGCTGATCCTATGCAAGGAGGCTGGCGCGGCCCACGAGTGGATGAAAAGGCTGCTGATCACCACGGACGGGCATGCCGTGGTGGGATATCTTTGCAACTGGGCGAGGGTCATGTGTATTCTCTCGTCCGTCAAGCTGGACTCGAACAGGGCGAGGAACGTGGCGTCTGGCCTTTACAAGCTGGAGAAGGTCGACGAACGCCGAGCTCGCCGCGTTCCGATGTACCCGAATACGGGTCGCTTCTACCACGCGGCAAGGGAGATGCAGGAGGCGTCGCTTCCCGTTTACTGGCCATGGCTTGTGATGGCGGAATGTCACAGGCTAGAACTGGCGACCAGATTCATGACCGCGAAGGAAGATTTCGCGAAAGAAACCCACAGGTTCATTGAAAGAATCCTGGCCGAAGAGGAGCCGTCTTCCCTGAGGCCGTTGCCGATCCCGGCCGTTGTCAAGGAGCCAAAGGACAGGCGAAAGACGAAGAAATACGAGGTGATCGATGAAGTCAAGGCGAACGATTGAGGTCGTGATCAACGAGGACGGCTCCGTGATGATCGACGGCCATGGGTTCGAGGGCAAGGAATGCGAGATGTTGAACGAACTCGCCAAGCAGCTCGGGGCTGGCGTCAAGGAGACGCGGAAGCCTGAATACTATAAGCAGAAGGTCGCCCAGAAACAGCGACAGTAAAGGAGAATTAATGCTGAACATCGTCAAGGAAGGCAAGATCCAGATCACGCCTCAGGTCATGGTCAACGGCGGGTCCAGCGGCAGTACGGTCGAGGCCCTCGCGGGTACGATCATGGGGAACATGTACAAGGCCTCCAAGGAGGAAGTACGAGATGTCCAAGTACATCCTAGTGGAAAGTGAAGAAGTCTGCATCAAGGACGAGGAAACTCTCCTAGAGACCTTGGCGGAGTACGGCTTCGACTCCGCCAAGGTCGAGGTTCACGAGTCCCCCGTGTCGCTCGTCGGATATCAGGGCGACTCGCGCTCGCAGAAGGCCCACGTGGTGATCCGCAGGCGGTACATCACCGGGTCCAGTAACGACGTGGGGTTCGTGAAGCAGGAGGACGGTAGCTACAAGGCGTGGGTCTCGGACTACGATAAGAGCTGCTCCCTTGGCAAGAAGATCGCCAATAAGGAGTTCTTCCAGTCCTACGCCAAGAACAGGACGATCAAGTGGGCTCACCAAAAAAAGGCCGCGACCGAGTGGCAAAAGGAAAAGAAGAAGATCAAGATCAGAATCACGTTGTGATCGAGATCGAGTTCCTGCCAGACGGTAGCATCCTCATCCCAGACGACGACAGGCTCATCGAGCTTGCCAGAGATCTTTGCGGCGACAGGGTCGCCGCAAAGATCAAGCAGGGGGCCAAGACAAGGTTCCTGTTGGGCAAGAGGATGTGTGGATGAAAAAGAACATCGCCGATTGCTTCCTTGAAAGTCGCGTCAGGGGATTCGTCTCGGTTTGTGAGGAGACTGGACTCTCCCCTGAGCAGATCGCCCTGTGGTTGCATAAGAACGGGGCGGAAATCCTGTACTCCGACCACAAGGGCCTACCGCGCTTCTTCTGCCGCCTTCCCGACCCAAAGACCGATACCATCCCGAACATATTCGACGAGTAGCAACGGTACTTATGTATCATCTCCTTGAGGGCCATTCTCAAGGAGAAAATCGATGTTCGTTCCCACCTCTTGGGGCTTCGAGGAAACCACCGTACTGCCTGGCTGCGTTTCCAAGAAAATACTAATCAGGGAGCAGTATAGGTCGCCCCTTTCTCAGAGCTCCAGCAGCTGTGTTTTCATGGTCTCCCCAGAAGGCCTGCTTTGGTTCGAGAGCGGGCTGAAGAAGGAGACGATGAGCGGCATATGGCTCGATGGCGGCGCTTCGATCCAAGTACCGAATGGCTGGTGGTTTCGTTTCGCCGCCATAAGGGACACGATAGTCTACGAGACGTCGGCGAGCCAAACGGAGAATCCCAAGCCAACCGAGGATGGAGCCAGGCTGTCCCCCGACGAGTTCAGGGAGATCCTGTCCGCCTACATCAAGGACAACTGCAAGACGCGGATCTTGGAAATCGACGAGGCGGCGACGGTGGCCTTGGCGGTCAGAGCGTCCAAGCGCAAGCTGGGCTTCTGTAACGGCTGTTTCGACCTCATGCATTTGGGCCACCTGGAGATGCTCCTACAGGCCAAGCTCAGGTGTGACGTGTTGTTCGTCGCCGTGAACTCGGACCAGTCAATCAAGCAGCTCAAGGGGGCGCTCAGGCCCTTCATAGACGAGACGGCTAGGATGAACATGGTCGCCAGCGTCCGTTACGTCGACTACGTGATCAGGAACCCAGAAGCCACATGCGTCGAGTCGGTGAAGGCCGTCAGTCCAGACATCTACGTGAAGACAAGGGAGCATGGCGATAGCGGCCCAGAGGCCCAAGCCGTGAAGGCGATGGGGGGAGTCGTGGACGTCGTCGAAATGATCCCCGGCTACAGTACGTCCATCATTGCCAACCAGATAACCAAGAGCATCGTCATTCCGAAGGGATGATCCATGCGCTCATCAAAGATACTCGTCTCCATCCCGTCGATCTCCATCTCAACCTTCCCACAAATGGGATGGATCCCAGCGCCATTCTCCACGACGGAGAGGACGCTGGATTGCTTCAAGACCGAGCTGTCGGGGCTCTCGGTTGACAAGCTATGGGGCGTCAACATCCCCCACTTCTCCCTTTCCGAACACGGGGCGAGCGGGGTGGCTGGTCCTGGGATGCCACACAGGGAGCTGTTCTTCCCAGAGGAGATAGAGCCAAGGCTCTCGATGATATGCGGGACGTACGACAAGTGGCGTCCATACCCCGCCGAGAAGCTCACCCCCTACGCGATCCAGATGGCCGTCAAGTTTGCTAGGAAACGGTGCAAGCTCTTCAAGCATATAGCCGAGAACATGGACTGGGACGTCCTCTTCTACGTGGAGCATTCCCCGTCGAGTCTGGCCCATCTCGACAACGAGGTGGCTGGGCTGATCGCCAAGGAGGTCATGGAGTCGGTGGTGAAGGTGTCGGAGCAGTGGCCCAGCGTACCCATCGTCATATTCAGCCCGTATGGTACGGGAGATGACGGTGGCTTCATCGTGTCGAACTTGCAGGGGCAAGAGGCGAATGGCGACTGGGATTGGATAAGGAGATACCTGAATGGATCAGATAGCGCAAGCAGCGGAACCGAATGACCCGAGCAAGCTGGAGGGCATGATCGTAATAGGACTCGATCCCAGCTCCTACAAGAACTGCGGGTGGTGTATCCTGAAGATTCAGGACGGGAAGCTGGTTCTTTTGAAGAAATTCACGCTGGTCCTGACGCGTGAGCAGGAGGACATTGGTCGCCTCAAGGACGTGTACGACCAGACCCAGGCCCTGCTAACAGAATTCAAGCCCTCCGCCTTGGTCGTGGAGCGGTCCATGGGTGGCGGGCTCCAATTCGTACGAAACAACCTATCCGAGACGGTCGGCGTGGTCAAGCTATGCTGTTACCTGAACAATGTGAAGGTCTACGAGGTTTCTCCCGCCCACATCAAGAAGATCATAGCAGGGCATGGGAGGGCGAAGAAGGCCCACATAAAGGCCAACATCATGGCCACGTTCGGCCTGAAGAAGGCTGGCCCAGAGCATGAATGCGACGCTGCTGCCTTTGCCATAAGCCATTTAGTGGATATGGGGTGGCAGGGATACGAGGTGAAGGCGCCGTATAAGGAACCGTAAGGAGACAAAAGATGTCTTTGATTCAGCGGGTAACCGCCAGGAACCAGATCGACCTCATAAACGAGGGCTTGCAGTACTCGGCCACGGGCGTGACTGGAGGAGTGGTCACGAATATGGTGGTCGTACCAATATCTACCGACCGCGCCCCAATTGTCATGGGCTTCACCCTGACGAGCGCAGCTGGACCAACCCTCGTGAGCATCGGATTCAAGAAGGGTTCGGATTCCACAATCATCTTCTTCGAGGGGCATGTGGCATCCGCTGGCCCAGTGACCGTGTCGTACGGGCCTACTGGATGGTATCGCGGCGATTTGGGCTATAACGTCGTCCTGACGAGCGCTGGAAACATCGCCTATTCAATCGACGCCAAGGTGACGTCCTTCCCGGCCGCGCTCGGCTATGTCGAGCATGAGGGTGGTCAGAGCCCGAGCGGACACATGGGCAGGGCATGGTTGCCGCCGCAGTCTGGGCTTGATCGCGGCCAATCGGAGGTATAAATGGAAGACTTCAACCAGTCCAATGACTTCAAGGCTTCCATCATAGAGCAGATGCAGAAGCAGGCCTGTGGCTACCAAGGCCTTGCTGATCAGTCGCAGGGGATGGACAAGCTAGCCAAGGTAGACGACATAATCAACCGCCTTAGTCAGGGTGTCTTTAACAGGGTTCTGAAGGAATGGCTGTTGGCCCATGAAGACTCCGAGCTGGAGCGATTCTCACAACTAGCCGACAAGATGGCGTCGATCAGCGTGGTCGAGTTTTGCGAGGAATCGAAGAAACGCGGCCATTCAAACCCATTCCAGGCATTCGGAGAATTATTGTCACAGGATCATGCGGACGTAGAGGAATTGCCAGAGGGTTCCGTCGAACAAATAAGTGAGGAGCCCGTGATGGGAACAGAGAAGGACATGAGTGTTCCATCGCCGTAAGTATGAGGTAGGACTAGGAACCACCACATGGATGCGCTAGGCCAAACAGTTCGGGACTTTCTTAGCGATTATCGTAAGAAGCAAGTCCTTACTGCCTCCACCCTTGCAAGGAGCCTCCGAAAAGAGGGCATGGATCGCAGCCAAGTGGAGGAAATGCTCTACGGCGGGGAATATGATCCAGACGTCGTTAACGAGGTTTTACAGCAGGTTTTCGCAACTAGGATAGCGAGATGAAATGGCTTACTCGACTTGCATCCACCCCTCCTGCCTACCTTACTGAGAGAATATCAGATCTCTCTTACGCGAAGAAGCTTTGTCTTACGGAACCAGGAAAATCAATACTTGTATTGAAGAAGGTCGCCAAGCAATTTGACGACCAGCTGGATGCCAGGTTCGCCGACAAGGTGTCACAGGTCATAGTGTTGATGAGAGATTCGCCCATGCGGGCGAAGAACATGATTGAGGCCATCATATATGAGATGAGGAGTGATAAATGAGCGAGGAGAAGGGTCCAGAAAAGCCTGATGGCGAGATGCTGAAGGCTGATGCCGTGGCGAAGGATTCCTTCGCGAAGCTGCTTACCTGCGAGCTATTGGATTCGAACGGCCTGATCTACAAGCCGAAATGCAAGATATGCAACAGCCCGTTTAGGAAGGACGCCGAGGCGCTCTTCGAGAAGGAAAACTCGGCCACGAAGGTCAAGGAATTCCTCGATTCCATGGGCCTGTCCGTGAACGTCAGTTCCGTCCGCGTCCACATGGCCGACCATTTCAGAAGCGCGGACAGGATGCTCTCCCTCGTCGAGTACTGCGAGAACCTAGAGAAGATGGTCTCGCAGCGGCGCTCGCGCAGGGAAGACCTTGAGACGCTGGTGGCCATCAGCAGGCTTGAGATCGCTAGGATATCCTCCCTCCAGACCAACAACCTTCTCTCTCAGGAGAAGGAGCGTAATACAATGCTGATGCTCTGTATGAAGACGCAGAGGGATTGTCTTGATTCTCTAAACAAAATGGAAGATTCCGAGGCTAAGGCCAAGGCCATCCAGAATAAGTTCCTAGAGGTCTGGAAGGACATGATTGCCAACGCCCCGAGCGAGGATGATCGCAGGGTTCTGGTGGATGCTTTGCAGCGGTTCAAAGAGGTGATGGAGAACAGCCCGGAGCTAAAATCGTGATCTTATCGTACCGCAAGAAACTTGTCCAGAAAGTAGCGCGTGTCCATGCCCATGTGGCCTCGATCCGCCTAGACTTCTGGCATAAGGTAACCTCAAAACTCTGCCGTGAGAACCAAGCGGTGGGGATTGAGAAGTTGAACGTCTCTGGGATGCTCAAAAATCGGCGACTTTCCAGGGCGATCATAGACGTTGGATGCTACGAGTTCAGACGCCAGATGGAGTATAAATCGAAGTTGTATGGAACTCGTCTGGTCGTAGCTGACCAATGGTATCCTTCAAGTAAAACGTGTAGCCGATGTGGGGCAGTGAAGAGGGTTCTCGGTCTTGGTGACCGAGTGTTTCACTGCGACCAGTGTGGTCACGTACAGGACCGCGACGTGAATGCGTCGCGGAACCTGTGTCATGCCGCCAAAGAGAACTTGTACCCTCGGCTTGAGGGGAACTCACGTCTGCGGAGAGGAAAGGCCGTAAGCAGCCTCGACGAAGCAGGAACTAAACTGTGCTCAAAGTTGAGTACATCTTAGAAAGCAGCTCAAGCCATGAAAAGCATCAAAGAAGCCAAACAGGTGATCGGCTCTGTCTTGGGACAGGAGGCCTTGGTCAAGTTCGAGGAATTTCTGGACGACTTCACCTACTACGTCAGAAGCCTGTCCATGATCGACATGAAGTCGCCCGAGGAGGTCATCAGGTACAAGCTCAAGATGATGTGTAAGGGCCTCATCGTCGAGGCCGTCAAGGTCTTCCTCAAGGCGAAGTATAATGACGGGTCTGGCGTGGTAAGGGTCAACCTCACGGACGAGGGCATTTTTGACCAACACATGCGCCCGTTGCCAGAGATATCCGAGATGAGGACCAAGCAGGCGGACGTCGTTGAATGCATACTTGACGAGGCAATGCACGAGTTCGTGAAGGGCAGGGAGCTGGCCATACAGGTAGTGGAGCGGGCCAAGAACTTCGAGGCCAACAGAACCGATCAGGTCGTTTACGAGCCGCCAACCGAGGAAATAGAGATAGAGATCCTCCGTTTGGAGCGCAAGTTGCCGAACATCACTAACGAAGAGGCAAACAAGCTTCTGGAATACTACAGGATCCTCAGGACTCGCTAATGCGCTGGAACCTCATCAAGAAGGCCATGGAAATGGCCAAGGACGTCCTCAGGCGTCAGGACGTCTGGGTCGACTTCCCCCCGCGCCTCTTCACGAGCGGAGAGATAGAGGTCTTCTCGCAGAGCGACATGAAGCCTGTTGGAGAGATACATTACCAACAAAGGCCATCTGGACCAAACGTGGTCGTGGTAATGTCCTTGGGCAACAGGAGGGAGGAGATAAAACTCCCTAGGTCCAAGCGCCTGTCCATCAAGGCCCTCCCCCAGCGAGAGAACCTGCGCCCCATACTCATGAACAACGGCGACGCTGGACTTAAGATCCTGGCTGATGCCGCCAGAACCAAGAACCTGAGTGGCGATGGAGCCATAAAGTGGGCCATCGACGGAGGACTCACCGAGTCCGAGGCCAAGCGGATCGTGGCCGTGGCCGATCAGAAGCAGGAAGAAAAGAAGGACTTCGAGCGTTCTGATCGCGTCAGGATCACTGGGCCATGCATGGAGTTCGGAGAGCTGGCTTGGGTGATGGGGAAGCAGAACACCAAGAAGGGGTCTTTCTATCTGGTCCTCGTGGATGGATCATCCTCGCCGATACTCGTCCCAGGCGACTGGCTTAAGGCCAACGAAGCGGGGGCCGTCCAGAATGCATGATTCTTTCTTGCACAACGTTAGGGAGAAGTCCGAGGCCGCGAAGAAGTTTGGCAAAGCGGTGGCGATCCGCCATGTGAAGTCGCTGGCGAGCGTCGATGATTCCGTGGCGGAGGCCTTCTACGAAGACGTCAAGAAGGAGCTCGGAGCGAAGAAGATAGTCGCCCTTAACCTGTTCCCAGAGGACGTTCTGGAGTTCGTGTCCACGGGCAAGTTAACGCAGACCTATAGCGAAAGGCGGCTTCAGATAGAGAAGGCCGCAGGGACCAACGGACCCGTGGTCTTCGCCGTGTTGTCCAAGGCTCTCAAGGGGAACACCGAGGTTGGTCCATGCTCGATCATTCTTGGTGGCGTGGAGAACGAGGCCGTCGTGGTTAGCGGCGACGCTGGGAGACTCAGGAACGCGTCTCGTCTGGACTATGCCCCTAACCCGTCCGACGTACTTTACGACTGGGCCGACGCGGATGACGCTATGGCCTCTTCTGCAATCTTGGCCCTTGGCCCACACGAGATGTCTGGCGGGCTTTACCAAGCGATGGAACACATCAGGGACGACATGAAGGTCTACGGGCCTTGCCACGTGATGCTTGCGGGAAAGATCACTCCTCAGAACATCAAGTCGATTGTGGTTCCAGACGAGAAGTTGGCCTCGGAAGTGAAGGCTCGTCTTGACGCCATAAAGAGGCTCGCTCCGATAGAGATCGACGCGTCGAAGATATACATGCGAATGCCTTTCTTGGAGAGGGAAGAAAAAGACGTCCCGCAGCTGGAAAGGGACTACCAGCCAGTCTGGGTCTCGGTTGGCGAGAAGGTCGCCCTCAAGCCGATGGCCTCGAATCCAATGGCTCTTGGCCGCGTGATTGACGTGGCGAATGGCAAGGTGTCCGTGGAGTGGTCGGCTGGGGACAGGACGATATTCGGCCTACAGGAGGCTCTCGCCAGGCTTATGCCAGCTCCAGACGAGGAGCCGATGGACGATGTGAAGTCCTATTCCGTTCCAGGCATGACCAAGGAAGCATCGTCCAAGCTGATATCGCTTGGCGTCGATCCAGTGGACCTCTATTCCGTCGTGTTCACCATGACGCCTCCTCGCGGATCCAATGTGGAGGAAAAGAACCTCACGGAGGCCATGTCGAATCTGGGTGTCGATGGAGAGTTCGTTGACGGGTTCGCCGAGAACGAGGACTCCGTTTACGTACCAAAGCGCTGGTTCGAGGCCAACCTGCCATTCGGAAACAGGCTCATCGTAGACGCGTCAAACGGAAAGCCCAAAATCGCCGTTGGTATCGCGCCAGAATACGTTCTCCTGCCTGAGTTTACGGACGTCTTCGCAGAGTAAATCGGCACCGTTTTCTGCTTGCATTATTCCCATCAGAGTTTATCATTAGTTTGGTGCAAAGGAGTCCCGAAATGACACTCAACACAACCTCGTCGATCAGCCGCGCAAAGGCCGTCCAGAACTTCGACAAGATTTGGGATCATGGGATGCTGATCGAGGGGTTCAAGTTCGATCACGAGACCCAAAGAAAGCTCGATAGGTTCAAGGAGTTCCTTTTCGAGAACCTGTCCTACGAATGCCTCAACGACGCGACTGGGCCAAAGGCGAAAGAATGAGCGACCCGACCCCAATCGAGAACGAGTTCTTCGGCTCATGGTCTGAGTTTTTCATGACCATGGCTTTCTTTGTTGGCATGAAGTCTAAGGACCGTCTGACGAAGGTTGGGGCCGTCATCGTGTCTCCGAATCATCAGGTCGTTTCTGTCGGATACTGTGGCTTTCCAAGGGGAATCAACGACGACATTGATCAGCGCCACACGCGCCCGAGCAAGTATTTTTATACCCTGCACGCAGAGCGGAACTCGGTTTACAACGCCCTTTACGTGGGGGCCAGCGTCAAGGGATGCTGGATGTACACGCCTTGGTATCCCTGCCCGGTCTGCGCCCAGACGATCATCCAGTCAGGGATATCGCGGGTGATTCACTACTACGACCGCGAAAACGGCATGGGACAGGAGACGAACGTCAACGTCGACCTCAGGGAGCCATGGGCCAAGCTGGCGCTCGAATCAGACCAGATGTTCTGCGAGTCTGGCGTGATGACCGAAAAATTCCACGGGAAGCTCTACCGCGACCCGATCATTCAAGTCTGCAACGGCGTCCTGAGTCCGTTGCCAGAAGAGGAGGCTCGTCCGTGAAGCAGAACTTCGTCGTCACGTTCAAGGAGATCAAGAAGGGCGACGAGCCCAAGAAGATCCCCATTTACGCGCCTGACCATGCGCGGGCGACGGAATGGGCTCTCCTGCAATTGGACAGGTGGGGGATGAAGAACTCTCCCTTCCAGGTCGACGAGCTCGTCGAAGCCCCTCCTCCGCCCCCGAAGGCGGCAGAGAAGCCGGCAAAGAAAGCTGGCGAGAAGGCCCCTAGGAAGAAGAAGGGCGACAAGTGAGCGTCTATCGCTATGAGACGTTGGATGGCGGGAAGGTGGTCAAGGGAAGCGTGACCGCTCCGTCTAGGGAAGAGGCGATCCTCTCGCTGTCTAGGATGGGAATAACGCCGACGCGGATGGGCATAGCTGGAGAAGAATTGAAAGCTTGGGATCCGCCAATTGAGGCTCCCTCAAAGACTGCCCCAGCCGCTGCTCCCCCGAAACAAGTTGTCATAGCGTCCGCCGACGACGACGACGCTGTCATAGTTGGCGAAGAAGAGATCAGACAAGAGATCGACGTCACAAACAAAAAGCCTCAAGTTCCGATCGGCTGGCCAAAGGTTCCGATTCCAGAGCCAGTCAAGCCGCCAGAAGCGAACTTTATGGAAGTCAGGCGGAGGCAGTCCGTGTTGTTCGGGCCATACCAAAACATCCATGGTGAGATCAACAGGCTGTTGTCCCAGTTCGGCGAGGTGAAGTTCATGAACCTACAGCCGGACTTGCGTGGCAATATCATGATGGCCATCGTCATCGAGCATGACGAGCCTCTGAAGAAGGAGAAGAAGTGAAAACGATGCGCGATGGGACCCTACTGCTTGTTGTCCTTGTCTTGGCTGCTGGATGTACGTCGAGGACGAGGGAAATCGTCAAGGAGCAATACGTCATAACCGACGTGATCTGCGACAGAATCGACAACTCAGACCCTCAGAAGCAGCCGACGAGGCAGGAGCTGTACGGGTTTGTCGTCGGGACGAGGGACACCTTCGACACCCTCAAGAAGAAGGGGACCTCGATCAGCATTTCCGTGTACGCGACGGCGGTCACCCTGTCGGACAGGATCTCGAAGAACGAGAACATCGACATGGACGAGCTACGCCAGTTCGTCAAGCAGACAAGGGACGCCTATGGGCTGATTCTGGAGAAGAAGAAATGAGCGACGAACCGAAGGCATTGGACGATAAGTGGTTTGACCAGATGGTGGACGCCGCCAAGGCGTCGTCCACGAACCCGATTCCCGTCAAGGATAGGGACGGCAACGACCTCTTGGTCAAGGTGACCCAAGGCGTCCTCGAATACATGATCGCCAACAGGTACATGATCATCAAGGTGGGCAAGGACACCTTCAAGCAGTTCCTCATGCTCTGCTCTGACGGCAAGGACCTGGCCGCGCTGAAACTGATCTACAGCCAGATGGACACTAGCGACCTGATCAACCAGTACAAGGACAACGCCGTCAAGTTGGCCGAGGTCTACAAGCAGGATCAGGAAACCAAGGCTTTCTGGCTCCAGATGGCCACGAGCCTTGGAGGTAAGATCATCTCTCTCGCTCTCCAGTCCTTGATTTAGAACTGGGGTGACAGATGATCGAAGAGCTCCGTCCAGACAAGAAGAAGACGCTGCCAGCACCGCCGCGAAAAATCCATACCTATGCCACGCATTTCTGTGGAGTCGGTGGCGCATGTCTGGGTTTGGAACGGACTGGGCTCAAATGCGTCTTCGCGATTGATAACAAAGAGCTAGCCGTCGAATATAGGGAAAAGAACCTAGGCCACAAGGCCGTCCTTGGTGACATCACCACATACCAGCATCCTCCCGAAGCAGCGGCAGACGTCCTATGGACGTCTCCCCCCTGCCAGACGTTCTCCATAAGCGCCTACGAGCAGACCTTGAACAAGAAGAAGCTCGGGATCAAGGACAAGAGGGACAACCTCTTCCTATGCTCGCTCGAATACGTCAACGAATTCCAGCCAAAGTTCTTCGTCCTAGAAAACGTCGTCGGTCTGCTCACGCATGGGGCGGACGGGGTCGGGAACGGGACGAAGGAGAACATGATAAGGGCTTTTGCGAACGCCGGGTACGATGTCGAGTGGAACATCCTCAACTCAGCCGACTTTGGGGTTCCCCAGCTCAGGGAGCGCGTTTTCATCATCGGGGCCAGGAAGGACTTGGGGTTGAAGGGGCTAATTCCAAACGACGGGGCGGACGCCCAAGGGTATCCAACGAGGCCCCGCCTCCCCTATAGCGCCGTCATGGAACATCACGTTGTCTCCAAGGCGTGGAGCGGGAAGACCTACAAGACGGCCCTGAAGGCGTTCCAGCGGACGGGTCGATACATTACGGTTCTAATGCCAGATGAGCAGATCCCGACCATCACGTGTGGTTTTGGTGGCGGGGCGACGCGCAAGAAGGTTGGCATCTGTGACTGTACCAAGGACAAGAAACTCGACTTCGTCAGGCATCCAACGGTCAAGGAAGGCTCTCGTTGCCAAGGATTCCCCGAAGACTGGCAGTGGCCGAAGAACGAGTCCGAGGCGTGGACGCTGATCGGAAACGCCGTTACGGCCACCGTGGCTTCCATGGTGGGATTCCATCTCATCGCCCTTTCAAACGGGGAAACCCCGCCATCCAAGAAGACCCTCCCGGCCTCCAGGTTGGCCGAGTACGTCAGAAGTTATGGAAAGGAGGCCGATGAGGTACCCGCCATTGAGTATGATCTAGAGGATGGAAAAGAAGAGGACCCCGTGATCGAAGGAATGTGAGTCACCATGGACCAGACACCGCAGAACACCACGATGTCCGAGTATGTGGCTTTCTCCCTGAAGGTATCCAAGGAAGAACCAAACCAAGCCCTCATAGAAGACTTCAAGAAGAACCCAAGATGGAAGGAGCAGATCCCGCTCCACGTCTCCACCATCGTGTCCAGTTTCAGCCAGTCCGTGATGATGGCCGACAACTGGGAGAACGACGCCTATACCCTCCCTATTCACTTCGAGGGCGTCCTGAACTGGTTATCCTTCATGCTCAAGAAGTCGAGCCATGGGAGCAGCGTCATTCGTTGTACGATAGCAGACGCCACTGACAAGACTCTTTCGTTCGCGGCTGATCACCCAGACTTCATCAAATGGCGTCTGAAGAAGGCGACCCTCCGTTGTAACATGATCGAATGCCTTTGGAACATCACCAAGACAGAGTAGGAGGATAAAACTGCTGTATAATAATTTGGAGAATTTTGGAGGAATCTGACATGAAACATGAGAATAAAACAACGAGAAGGGTAGTTCGGGCAACAAGATTTGAGTTTGAGTTGGATGACGGAACAATCATGCCTCTCGTCCCAAGTCTTGACCACAATCCTTCCGTTTCGGAGGTTCAGGAAAGTTATGACAGAGCATGTCTCGCCATCAAAAGCGTCCAAGATGTTGGGAATATCAACGAGGACGATTCGTGAATGGGATGCAAACGGGAAGTTAACCGTGATTAGGTCAGTGGGTGGACATCGGAGAATCCCAATGTCCGAAATTGAAAGGCTGACTGGAGACAAGAATGAGAAAGGCTTGACGATAGCCTATTGCCGAGTCAGTACGAAGAAACAAGAGGAAAATTTGGAGCGTCAGGTTGGTCGGGTCTTGGAAAGATGCTCCAAGGAAGGATGGAATACGGAACTCGTCAAGGACATCGGGTCTGGACTCAATGAGAACAGGAAGGGATTCAAGAAGTTGCTCAAGATGGTATCGGATGGAAAAGTCCAGAGAATCGTCGTCGAGTACAAGGATCGTCTCATGCGATTCGGTTTGGACACTTTTCTTTCCTATTGTTCTGGATTTGGGACGGAAGTAATGATCCTTCAAGACCAGAAGGAAAAAGTATTCGAGGAAGAATTAGCCGAGGACATGGTTGCTTTGGTTACTTCCTATTCGGCTAGGCTATATGGCAGAAGGGGTGGAAGGAAAAGACATGCTCAATAACTCCATTCGCCTAGCTGCCCATGGATCTGTATGGTTCAAAGACCAACAGCCAGTCCTTGACCTCATGAGACTCCAGTGCTCCGCAACCCGTTCCGCCTACCAAGCCATCCATAAGGATGGGTTGTCTGGGAACGACGTGAAGAAGCGAGTGAAGTCCGATTATATGTCGTCACTGAACCAGCGGTATATTGCAGACGCCTGTTCCGTTGCCCAAGGGATCATCCAAGAAAAGGTTATCTTCGGAGGCAAGAAGAACTGGGAAAAGCTGGTCAATGGATCGATGACAAAGCAGGAATGGGGTTCGAGAAGAAACAACCGCCTTTACTCAAGAGGAGACAGAACCAAGGACGGAAACCCGAATATCAGGATCAAAGGTGACAAAATCCTGATCAACGACCCTTCCAAGCGTGGAAAGTGGATTGAGGGCAAAATCTTCGTTCCAGAGAAGTTCAAGCCAGACTGGACATGTTACGACGTTCGTCTGATTCATGAGTCTGGAAAATTCAAGGTCATCATTGGATGGGAAAAGCCAGTTGTCGAAGCGAAGCCAGATTTCTCCAATGGATGCATTGGTATTGACACAAACCCATCTGGTCTTGGAGTCGCGGAGGTTGATTCCAATGGCAACCTACTTCACCATCATTTCGAGACGGAACAACGGATTCAGTTTGCCTCCAAAGATAAGAGGGACAACGACGTTCGTCTTTTGGCGA